>OGEK01000699.1_pt1 | contig 32178 bp, 29 predicted proteins | sample 1570641 | NCBI WGS metagenome assembly OGEK01 (sample SAMEA2582136, study PRJEB24529) | metagenome | biome: Human gut stool | place: China | collected 2011
CTCGGCTTCTCTGTCCTCATACAAATTAATTGTATCAAACTCATAGGAAACTGCCAGCGAATTATTGTCATAAATATAATATAATTTTTTATTTTCTTGTACACTCTCATATGCAGCTGTCTTTGCATCCATTTCTGACGGCGTTTCAATTATCATATTTGTTACCTTTGGTTTCGGCAATGATTCACTATTTTTCGGTTTCATTGCATCTGCTTTACAACCACCTGTCATAACAAACACAAAGCATAATACTGATATACAAAAGCATGTTTTATTGAAGATTGAAGAAAATATTTCTTTTCTGATTTTCCTGAATATTTCCAACATTGAATGCAAGATTTGTGACCTCCTTATATACTGATGAATTCTTAAACTTAAATGTATTGTCAGAAGCCCTATAACATTCCGCCCATGATTTTTTACTTACAAAATATTTTTGTGTTTCAATCCTCTCCGGTCTACCTATAGTACTTAATAATAATTTATCAGCAGAAATATCCCCATAATATCCATTATAAGCCTGCCATATATAAGTTGCTATCAACACAGATTCTTTCCATGATGAATGTTTTGGATCAGGCTTCATAGCCATATCAACCTCATCATGACTTCCTGTTAATGCATGAAATTGATCCTTCTGAGTAACAATATCTATTAATTGACACCCTCCTTTTTCTTTCAGTCTATTATTAATAACCCACATAATTGATAATCTCTGAGAATAATAGTCTCCTGAATATGATGAAATCTCTTTGCAATATCCATACTCGCCATATATTGTTCTAGCAATAGAATCAACTTCCGACAATTTTTTATACCAGTTACCATTATCATAATCATTTACTGCTGCTCCCAATCTATAAATATAATAATTATATGCATAGTTAACATCAGCAGCATACTGTGAATACACATCTCCATTTTCCAAAAAATTAAACGGTAAGCCCATCTTTTGCATAATTTTTTTTAAATCATTGTATATATTATTTATAGGTTCACTGCATTCTATATTTGAAAATTCATTGACCAAAATATTATTACGCACATCACTATATACACCCTCACAATATGAATATCCCGATTCCTTATCAATATAAAGTGCATTGTACAGCATTGAGTTATAATCAGCTATTCCTTCGTCATATATAACCCAAACTGAACCATTTTCTCCATATTTGTAAGTTGTAACTATTTTATTGTTATTGTTATATATATCTGTTATATATCCGCTCCTATCATATTTATAAAAAAAATTTTCTCCGTTTATTGTAATTCCTACAGGAGTACTTGTAAAATTATTATCATAAACATACTCTATATCCACATCATCATTTGTTTCTCTAATAATGCGATACCTTATATTCTCCCATTTGTCAAAATATTCTTCATACATGTATAAAGTTATATTACCATTTATATTTTTTTGTATTCTATTAAATTTATCATCATATTCATATGTAATAATATTATTTCCCTTTTTACATACCAGCGGAGTATACAAATTATCATCTATCTTAAGCCATTGATTAACAATAAATGGATAATCATCGTTTGCATATACTTCGCTTGAAATATTATAAAACAAACCCAAAAATAATACTATCATACAACAATAAAAAACTATTCGTTCTCTTATTCTTTTTAACATTCTAAGCACCTCACACAATTTTAATTGTTCATAAACCACTTTACAATTTTTCATAAAAATAATCGTACAGGACTTACTGATGTATAATGAATTTGCGGAAAACATTACAAAGAAATGGAATTGAGATGATGATTAATATTACTAACATTACCTACTGCAGGATTAATCTATTGCCATATCATGATAAAAGTTTTTCTGATTACCATGATAAAAGCATACAGAATTTCTTTTTTGCATTAAGTGAAGAAATACGCTGTCAGGTATTTTTTGCTACTTTCGCGAAAAAGCATCGAAACCCGAATAAAATCATCATCGGTAATAAAAGTATCAAAATAGGCAATTTCAAGCAAAAACATTATTTATAAAGTTGTAAAGTGGTATACTGTATAATTGTTTAAGAATATATTCTTACTTAAAAGCTACCATATTCGCCATAACATTGCAAGGGACACTTTTATCCTTATTTTTACAATTTTTCTATAAAAAACAAGGTAAAAGTGTCCCTTTTCAAAAATAGTATTGCTTTATTTGGTGATATATTGTCAACAGCTTTTATTCTAAAGCCCCAGCATCCTTTTCAGCACCTTCCCCGTCTGGTTCCACTCATCAATCCAGACAAGTCTCACGCCAAGATGAGCCACCGACTCCTCAAGCCATATCTTCTCCTGAATCGTGTTAGGCTTCTTGCGAATCCAGAAATGCTCTGTTGCATCCTTGCAGTCAAGCCCATTTTCCTTAAACTCAGCCATCTTGTTGGCGTGAATCCATGAGAGCCAGCGTCTCATATTCGCATCAGTGAGGGATACGCCGCAGAATACCACCCTCCTGTTCATGCAGTTATCTATAAAGCTTGTAGCCTGCCATGAGAATGAGTTGTTAGCAAGCTCAAGATAATTATCCTCGGTAAGCACCAGCTTGTCACTCGCAAGATGTCCCTTTCTGGCACTGTAGCCGTTAATCGGAATTACACCGTGGCAGTGAAAATATGGTATTCTGTCATGCTTCTGGACATGAATGCTGTTGGCGATTCTGTCAAAGAGCACCCTGTTGCTGTTGCCGGTCTGCATGTAATAGAAATTGAGCAGCGTCAAAAATACAGCCTCAACATTAAAGCTTAGAATTGAGCGCGGTCCAACTCCCTCATGCACCGCATCTATGACGACCTTCGCCATAAGATTGGCACTCGTCGTCGCGAACATTCTGTCTATAATGCCGGAGTATGTTGCCCAGTTCTCCTTCGTTATACATGATAAATGCTCCGTCTCATGTATCTTGACAAATGTATCCCACTCCTGTGCCGTGAGCGCTGTCCTTATCGGACGGTATATCTCATCGGACAGAAGCCCTATGAACTCCTTGTCACTTAAATGCATGTGATTCTGCACCGCCTGAATCATCGCCTCAGGTGAGAAGTCCATCTTTCTGTATACATCTATATCTATAATCTCATTTTTGCTGCAGTTATTTTTGATGAGCAGCTCAACCAGTGTGTACCAATCAGCAAGTGCCGGAACTGATGTCCCGGCACCCACACACAGCGACCAGCCGTTTCGCTTGGTCACATCCCTTAATACAGGCTGGATTGTCTTTATATCCAAACCTTTTTTTGCCATAAAATTAATGTCTCCTAAAATAAGATATCATTTCCTATACCAACCACAATCATAATATGCACTGCAAAACTGCCCTTGGCATCATACCTGCCAGTAAAGCGGACATTCGCAATCCGCATATTATAGCTTCATAGTCTTATAACAGAAAAAACGTCTTTGTAAATTCAATATCTGCTTCAACCTGCGATATCAGCTTGTCCACCGTATCGAATTTTATCTCCGGTCTTTCAAAATGGAACAGCTCCACCCTTACCTCTTTGCCATACATATTCTCCTCATGGTTAAGCAGATGTGTTTCAACGCTTATTCTCTCCGAATCGTCAAATGTAGGTCTGACACCGATATTGGTTATCGCGTAGTATTCATTGCCATCCACAATAAGCTTAGATGCATACACTCCGTATGGGGGAAGCAGCTTTTCCGGGGAAGGATATATATTGACTGTCGCAAACCCCATCTCCTTTCCAAGATGTCTGCCTTCCTCAACCCTGCCCATTATCATATACGGATAACCCAGAAGGATATTGACATTCTCCATGTTTCCAAGCTGGATTTCTCCGCGGATCCATGTACTGCTTATTTCCCTCTGTTCATATTTTTCCTTTTCAACAATATGAACCTCGTAGTTGTACAGCTTCTGTGCCGCCATGAGGACATCGCAGTTCCCGCTTCTATCCTTTCCGAAATGCCAGTCTGTTCCTACAACCACATGTGCAGCGTTAAGATTGCCAAAAATAACCTTCTTGATAAACTCAAGCGGCTCCATTGACGCTGTCTCCTCGTTGAACGGATATTCAACCAGATAGTCAACGCCGGCATCGGCAAACATTATTCTCTTTTCATAGTTGGTAGTTATCTGGGTACCCTCAAATTTCTCAAAGTGCAGGTTCGGCGGAACATCGAATGTAAACACAGCAAGCTTATACCCCTGTTCTCTTGCAATTCTTCCCGCAGTATTTATAAGCGCCATGTGTCCCATATGTATCCCATCGAATTTACCAAATGTGACAACCGTCCTATCAGGTATAGAAAACTGTGTAACACCATTAAATATATTCATATATCAACCTCTTCATACCCCGGATTATTCCCCACATGCGAACATTTTTACAGGATAATATTCCTTCTTCCTGTCATCAAGCTCATATATTCCATAGAATACACCATCACAGTACATTCTGACCGGAGAATACAGACCACAGCATATCCTGCTGTCAACCTTATTTCCGTTTTTTATAAGCTTAAAATATTCTTCCCCCGCATGCACAGGCATATACTCCTCAAACATCACATCCACAGGAATGACTTCTTCGGACAATCTATCCTCGTCCTTAAGCTTCTGTAATTTCTCAAGCGTAAGTGCTTCTGAAAGCGTGAATCTTCCAACCTGTGTACGGCACAGCCTGTCCATACACGCACCACACCCAATCTGCGCGCCTATATCCCTGCACAGTGAGCGGATGTAGGTTCCCTTACCGCAGTGGACCCGCATTGTAAAGTAAGGAAGCTCCACAGAAATCAGCTCTATAGAATAAATCTCCACATGTCTTGCCACCCTGTCAATCTCCTTGCCCTCACGCGCAAGCTCATAGAGACGCTTTCCGTCCTTTTTAATCGCAGAGTACATTGGCGGTATCTGGTCATACCCACCTGTAAAGCCTTCAAGAACCCTTTTGATATTATCTGCAACGCCTTCACTGTCTCCGGCAAAGAACTCCCCGGCAAGCTCTCTCTTTCCGGTCTCGGTTCCCGTTGTATCCTCAGTATCGGTTGTGACACCAAGGAGAACCCTCGCCTCATACACCTTGCTTCTGTCCGTTATCATATCCACAAGCTTGGTTCCGTTGCCAAGGCACACCGGAAGTACTCCTGTCGCAGCCGGATCCAAGGTTCCTGTATGCCCGATTTTTCTCTGTCCGAATATCCCGCGCAGCTTTGCGACAACATCATGCGATGTGAAGCCCGCTTCCTTATAAACATTTATAATTCCGTTATACAATAATGTATCCTCCCTATCTCTGTGCGGAATTAAACTGAAGTTCAACAAGTGCGCCGATATTATTGATGATATCCCTAGGGTCATTCGCTGCCATGTCGAAGCCTGCTGCCCTGATATGACCGCCACCGCCGAATCTCTTGGCAATCTTGCTTACATCCACTATGTTCTTTGAACGCATGCTCACCTTATATTCATTCTTCTCTGTCTCATACAGGAATATTGCCACCTCAACCGTATCATTAAGCCGAAGCTGCTCCACAACGCCTCCGAGATCCTTGCTTGTAACACCGTAAAACTCCATATCCCGCTTTGTCAGTACAGTAAAAATACATCTTCCGTCACAGAACTGTACGCTCTCAAGAAGTGCCTTGCCAAGAACCTGGCTCTGTCTGTAGGTTCTCATGTAAAAAGTATTATCTATAATATTAGTAAAATCTATACCTTTTTCCATAAGTTTCCCTGCAATCTGCATCGTGCGCGCTGTCACACCCTGATACTTGAATACACCCGTATCATGGATAATTCCAAGATAAAGGCACTCCGCTGTGCTCTTAGAAATCTTATCCGGGTTCATCGCCTCATATATAAGCTCACTGCATGATGAAAGCTTAGGAGAAATCATATTCATATCTCCTATCTCCTGTCCACTTATATGGTGGTCGAATACAACTGTTTTCCCGGCTTTCTCAAAGCATTCCCTGAAATCCTCAAACCTGTCAAATGCTGCACAGTCGCATACGATAAATAAATCGTATAGCTTATTCCCATCAGCTTTTTCTTTTATCTTGTCACTGTTTCTTAAAAATAAAAATTTATCATTAATCGGCTGCAGACAGATATCAACATCCACCTGCGGCATATTATCACATATATAGTTGTACACACCCAGCGTACTGCCGACGCAGTCACCATCAGGTCTTATATGGCCTGTGATTCCTACAGTCTTTACCCCCTGCAGTATCTCATCAAGATATATCATTCGTGATTCTCCTTGTTAACCTCGTCAATAATTTTAGACATTCTCACACCATACTCTATAGACTGGTCAAGTATAAAATGTATCTGTGGCGTATTTCTAAGGTTCACCGTCTTTGCAAGCCGGCTTCTTATAAATCCCTCCGCACTCTTAAGCCCCGCAATTGTAGCTGCCTGGGCAGCCTCATCACCGTAAACACTTATATATGCCTTGCATTCCTTAAGATCCGGTGTGACATCCACTGCAACAACCGATGTCAATGGACTGATATTAGGGTTCTTGACCTCATTGCGGATAATATTGCTGAGTTCCTTCTGAACCTCCCCATTGATTCGGGAATTCTTAATACTATTTTTACGCATATTTACTCCATTTCCGAGCGAATAAAAATTAAACTCTTATTTTAACACTACAAGCCGGGGACATCAGCCCCGGCTTATTTTATTATTGCTCTGCAGATTGAAGGCACCCTGTACATCCTGAATATACAGCGTCAGGGTTATGCCCTCAGGCTTATGTTACCTTGGCACCTCTACCATAATGTATGCCTCAATCTGGTCAAGCTCCTTGATGTCATTGAACTTTTCAAGAACAATACCACACTCGTAGCCCGCCTTGACCTCCTTAGCATCATCCTTAAATCTCTTAAGTGAAGCAAGAGGTCCTTCGTATATAAGCTCCCCTTCTCTTGTAACACGAACCTTGGAAGCCTTCGTAATCATACCATCTAACACATACGAGCCTGCAATCGTACCTACACCTGATGCCTTATAGGTCTGGCGTACCTCAGCATGACCGATAACCTTCTCCTCGTATATAGGATCAAGCATACCCTTCATCGCTGCCTCGACATCCTCAATCGCCTGATAGATTACTCTGTAGAGTCTTACATCAACCTTCTCGCGGTCTGCAATCTCTCTTGCCATATTATCAGGACGTACGTTGAAGCCGATAATAATCGCATTAGAAGCGGAAGCAAGAATGACATCGGACTCGTTGATGGCACCAACACCTGCATGCACAATCTTTATCACAACCTCCTCGTTGGAAAGCTTCAGCATGCTCTGCTTAACTGCCTCCACAGAGCCCTGCACGTCAGCCTTGATGATAAGACCGAGCTCCTTAACATTACCTGCCTTGATCTGTGAGAACAGGTCATCAAGTGAAAGCTTGCTCTTGGTATCGTCAAGAAGCTTAACTCTTCCCTCACGGATGAAGGTATCAGAGAATGCTCTCGCCTCCTTCTCAGTTGCAGGAGATACGAATATCTCACCGGCACCAGGAACATCATTAAGTCCCAATATCTCTACAGGTGTTGCCGGACCTGCTTCCTTAATCTTGCGTCCCTTATCATCTATCATTGCTCTTATCTTACCAAAGCATGGACCAGCTGCCACAGCGTCTCCGACATGAAGTGTACCCTTCTGTACAAGAAGTGTAGCGACAGGACCTCTGCCCTTATCAAGCTGTGCCTCAATGACAAGACCTCTTGCACGACGGTTAGGATTAGCCTTTAACTCTCTCATCTCTGCTGTGAGCAGAACCATCTCAAGAAGATTATCGATACCTTCCTTAGTATGTGCAGAAACAGGTGCAAATATTGTATCTCCGCCCCAGTCCTCTGCTACAAGTCCGTACTCAACAAGCTCCTGCTTAACCTTCTCAATATTTGCATTAGGCTTATCTATCTTATTAACCGCAACAATTATATCAATGCCTGCTGCCTTGGCATGGTTGATAGCCTCTATAGTCTGTGGCATTACACCATCATCAGCCGCAACGACAAGAATCGCTATATCTGTTGCCTGTGCTCCACGCATTCTCATTGCCGTGAATGCCTCATGTCCCGGTGTATCAAGGAAGGTAATCTTCTGGCCATTTATCTCAACTGTGTATGCACCGATGTGCTGTGTGATACCACCGGCCTCTCTCGATGTGACACTGGTTGAACGTATTGCATCAAGCAGAGAGGTTTTACCATGGTCAACGTGTCCCATTACACATACAACAGGTGGTCTTGGAACAAGTGTAGCCGGATCTTCCTCTTCCTCCTTAAGAAGCTCAGCAATGACATCTACCTTCACCTCATGCTCACAGATACAGTTAAACTCAAGTGCAATCTCCTCAGCAGTATCAAAATCAATTTCCTGGTTAACTGTTACAATAGTTCCCTTAAGGAAAAGAGTCTTAACTACTGCTGCAGGCTGAAGCTTCATCTTCTCGGCAAGCTCCTTGATTGTAAGCACATCCGGAAGTACAAGTGTCTTGATTGTATCCTCTTCCTCCTGTGGCTTCTGTGTTACCGGCTTATTATTCTTAACAGTCTTTTCAAGTCCCTTGGTGTTCTCTTTTTTGTCCTCGCGGTCATACTTATTGCGGTCATTTAAGCGGTTCTCACGCTCACGGCTTCTCTGCTCCTTAGCCTCACGGACCTCTCTTGCGTCGCCCATTCCGCCCTTAGCATCTGCATCCTTTGCGAAATTATCCCTGTTACCACCTCTGAAGTTACCGTTTCCGCCCGGTCTTCTGTTATCGCCTCTGTCATTTCTTCCGCCGTCTTTATTAAAGCCGCCATCCTTGTTAAAGCCATCTCTGTTTCCGGAAGGACGGTTTCCATCACGCCTGAAGCCGTTGTCCCTGTTTCCATCAGGACGGTTTCCGTCACGTCTGAAGCCGTTGTCCCTGTTTCCATCAGGGCGGTTTCCGTCGCGTCTGAAGCCGTTGTCCCTGTTTCCATCAGGGCGGTTTCCGTCGCGTCTAAAGCCGTTGTCCCTGTTTCCATCAGGGCGGTTTCCGTCACGTCTGAAGCCGTTGTCCCTGTTTCCGTCTCTGTTTCCATCAGGACGGTTTCCGTCACGCCTGAAGCCGTTGTCCCTGTTTCCGTCTCTGTTTCCATCAGGGCGGTTTCCGTCACGTCTGAAGCCGTTATCCCTGTTTCCGTCTCTGTTTCCATCAGGGCGGTTTCCATCACGTCTGAAGCCGTTGTCCCTGCTTCCGTCTCTGTTTCCGTCTCTGTTTCCATCAGAACGGTTTCCGTCACGTCTGAAGCCATTATCTCTGTTTGCGCCATTATCCTGTCTGCGATTATCACGTATATCCTTGCGGTCGCTGTTATGAGGATTATATACAGCGGTAATATGTGATTTCTTTTCGGCAGGCTTCTGCTCATTCTTTACCTGCTCATTTTTCGTCTGAGGTGCTGTAGCAACAGCCTCCTGCTTTGCTGCCTGCTCATTTCTTGCAGGCTGTTCCTTTATCTCCTTAGGTGCCTCTGTATTCTGCACTGTTGTACCCTTTCCAAAATGCTTTTTAACCATGTCGATTGCATTATCATCAATGCTGCTCGAATGACTCTTGACATCTACATTTTTGCTCTGTAAATACTCTACTATATCACTATTTTTTAAATTCAATTCTTTCGATAATTCATATATTCTCATTTTAGGCATCAGCATTACCTCCTTCAATTATTTCGACCTGGGAATCCGATAATTCCCTGCATTTCTTTAACAGCGAATCAGCAAATCCCGTATCGAGAATTGCCAGTGACGCCCTAAACTGCTTTCCCATTGAATGTCCGAGAGTCTCCTTGTCTTTATATATCACAAGCGGAACTCCATAGAATGAACAGGAATCCTTAAATCCCTTCTTCGTCCTGTCCGAGGCGTCATCTGCTATGATAACAAGGCGGGCTTTTCCTGCCTTTATGGCCTTATCCACAGAAAACTCACCACTTGTAACCGCTCCTGCTCTGGTGGCAAGACCTATCATTGAAAGTATTCTATCTTGATTCAATTTTCTCTAACTCCTTTTTAAGTGCTTCATATACATCGGAAGGTATCTGGCACTTAAGTGAGCGTTCCAAGCCCTTCGATTTGATTGCTTTGTTAAGACAATTCATATCTGCGCAGATATATGCACCTCTTCCGTTCTTTCGACCGGTCGCATCAAGAAGAATCTCTCCCTCCTGTGTCTTTATTACCCTGAGCATGGACTTCTTGTCTTTCATTTCACCACAGCCCAGACACTGCCTTTGTGGTATTTTTCTGGTTACAGCCATAACATCACGCTTTCTATCAATAAAATACTAATACTGTGGGGATTACTGCTCCTCTGTCCCGGAAGCCTCATCCTCATAGTTATCATCCTGTGAATATTCATCCTCCTCGTACTCATCGTTATAAGGATTCATGTAATCTTCACCAAGCTCCTTCATCTGTGACTCACTCTTTATATCAATCTTAAAGCCTGTAAGCTTAGCTGCAAGTCTTGCGTTCTGTCCTTCCTTGCCGATTGCAAGTGAAAGCTGGTAATCAGGAACAACAACTCTTGCCGTCTTAGCCTCATCATCTGCGATAACAGATACAACCTTAGCCGGGCTTAACGCATTCTCAATCAGATATGCCGCATTCTCATTCCATGCGACAATATCAATCTTCTCACCGCCAAGCTCCTCAACAACGGCGTTAACTCTTGCTCCGTTGATACCTACACAAGCTCCTACAGGATCTACATCAGGATTACTTGACCATACTGCTATCTTAGTTCTTGAGCCTGCCTCTCTTGCCACATTCATAATCTCGACTGTTCCATCACGGACCTCAGCAACCTCAGCCTCGAAGAGTCTCTTCACAAGCTCCGGATGTGTTCTTGAAACTAAAATCTTAGGTCCCTTGTTTCCGTTCTTTACCTCAAGCACATATACCTTGACACGGTCATTAGGCTTAAAGGTCTCACCCCTCACCATCTCGCTCTCGTTGAGTGTTGCGTCAACCTTGCCAAGATTGATGATAACATTCTTCCCGACATAGCGCTGTACAACACCTGTCACAACTTCCTTTTCCTTGCTGCTGTACTGGTCAAAAAGAACATTCCTCTCCTCCTCACGGATGGTCTGGAGAATGACATTCTTTGCAACCTGTATTGCAATACGTCCGAAATCCTTCGACTTAACCTCAATATTTACCATATCTCCGATGTCATACTTAGCGTTAATCATCTTAGCATCAGCAAGGCTTATCTGTGTTGTGTCGTCTGTCACATCATCGACAACCTCTTTCTCGGCGATAACCTTGAAATCACCTGTCTCCCTGTTGATTGTCACCTTAAAATTATCTGCCTTTCCAAAGTGATTCTTGCAAGCTGTAAGAAGTGAAGTCTCTATAGCCGAAAGTAACTTCTCCTTGCTTATCTCCTTCTCCTTCTCAAGCGCATTAAGTGCTTCAATTAATTCCTTGTTCATCATATCCTCCATTTCTGACCATATTATCGCTATAATGTCAATGATATACGCAATCCGCTCCGCTTCCTGCCCATATAAAATTGATATTTCACATCTTAAATTTTTATAGACTGTCTGTTTTTAAAAATCGAATGCAAGTCTTATGAGTGCAAGTGCTGCCCTTTCGTAGACAGCGGTTGTGCCATCCTCATGCTCTATTGTAACCGTACTGTCATCAAATGCTGTAAGAATACCGCGGTCCTCCTTCACCTTGTTGACCGCCTTGTAGAGTCTTAACTCAACCTCATTGCCAATATTCCGCTTAAAATCCTTATCCTTCCTGAGCGGTCTTAAAAGTCCCGGTGAGCTGACCTCAAGAATGTACGCATCATCAATGAAATCTTCCTTATCAAGTAAATCGGAAAATGCCCTGCTCACAAGCTCGCAGTCATCCACCGTGATTCCGCCCTCCTTGTCAATATAAGCTCTAAGGTACCAGCTGCTGCCTTCCTTCACATACTCAACATCAACCAGTTCAAAATGATTAGCCTCTATTATAGGAGTAATCATTGCCTCGGCCCTCGCCTCATATTCCTCTCTTCTTGCCATAATGTCCTTTCCTGTTAAAACACATCCACCTGGGGCTTCCCATAAAATAGAAAACCCTAAAGTAAAACGAAAGAGTGGGTTCACACCCACTCTTGCCAGTCAACATGTATCATAAATCAGTTAATACTATATCACACTATTCTATAGAATGCAAGCACTTTTTTATCCTCTGTTCCACTGTGCCCACTTTTTCCTATATTCCTCGGCAGTCATGCCCTCATTTTCAATAAAAAGGTGTCTGAACAAATCCGTGTTCATTATACCTGATTCAACCACTATCTCCTTCACCGGCTTTACCGAAAATCTTAAAAGCTCCTTGGCACAGTTAAATCTTCTGTTGAGAATATAGTCGCACAGGTCAATTCCGTACTTGTCCTTGAACTGCCTGTTTATGGCTATCTCATCCATGCCGTATTCACCGCACACGCTCTCAAGCAGATCCTCCTCCTTGAACCTGGCATTTACAGATTCGCGGATACTGTTGAGTATATCCGGATTGAGCTTCTTATTGTCCTCGTTGATAATCTCAACAAGCATGGTTGTGACAAGATTAGTGAGCAGATTATGGCTTACATACTCACTTGTAATGTCCTTCTCATCCTGATTAGACATAACCTCATCAATAATGCCACTGTATTTCTTTATATCTGCTGCCTTAAAGACAGGCGAACCTCCATTTTTTTCAAGGAATATTCCATAATAATCCCTAAGCAGTGCCCCATCCATGTGAACCCACATAAGCTCCCACTGTGAATCATCTCCGCTGCAATGCTCATAGCTTCTGCGGCAGTCAATAAAAGCACAGTCCCCGGCCTTTACACTGTAATCCTTCCCATCAAATGACACTCTTCCGTTTCCTGACATAACAACCATAAAAAGATAGGATTCCAGGTTGCTTCTGCTGCTTACATGAGGCTTGATGCTTTTAAGCTTTCCGGTCTCCTGTACATATATAAGCTTCTTTCTTGCAAATTCACTCGGAGTGTGAAGGTATCTTTTTGAACTTGTCATCTCATTGGTATCAAATAATGCTTCCTCACTCAAGCTTTTCACCTCCTGTCCTCTCACGCCAGTAATCAAGTATTTCCCTTATGGTCTGATTCAATGGAATATCCGGCTTCCATCCCGTCTGTTCATTTATCTTGGTGATATCCGCCTCTATAACCGGGACATCAACCGGTCTTATCTTATTCTGGTCAACCTTTACTTCTATATCAGCGCTCGACATTCCTATTATCATGTCAAGCATTGCTCTTATCTCTATAGCATTTCCACTGCCGACATTGTAAGTCTCACCTGCCCTGCCTTTAAGCGAAAGCAGTCCATAAGCTCTCGCAACATCCCTTACATCCGTAAAATCTCTCCGCGCCGCAAGATTTCCCACATACATAACCGGCTCCCTTAATCCGTTCTCAATCTCCGCAACCTGCTTGCAGAAATCCGACACCACAAATATCGGTGACTGTCCGGGACCGACATGATTGAATGCCCTCACAAGCATAATCTCCATATCATAAGCCTTAGAGTATATAGTTCCAATCATATTCTGGCACACCTTCGTGGCAGCATATATATTTCCCGGACGCAGCATGGTAGCCTCGCTTATCGGTGTCTCATCCTCCAGAATATGTCCGTATTCCTCGCCGGAGCCAATCAAAAGCACCCGCGGCTTATAGTACAGCTCCCTGACTGCATCCATCAGATTCACACTTCCCTTGATATTCACATCTATAGTGAGCGCAGGCTCCTTCCACGCCACACTCACCGAGCTCTGTGCAGCCAGATGATATATATAGTCCGGTCTGACCGCGAACAGCAGTTCAACTATGTCATTCTTATTCAGAATATCAAGTTCATAAATCCTCTCCCCAAGAAACAGCAATTCATCCTGTGTCTGTGTACCGGGAAGCTTGGTTGCATATACTTCCATGCCAAATTCATTTTGCAGGCAGCCAGCCAGATAACTCCCGACAAAACCACCCGCACCTATAATCAATGCCTTTTTCATATCAATTCCGCTTCCTTATTGAATTACTCAAAATGCTTGTGCGTGTACAGATGCTCCTGACAGAATTCATAGTTACCATTACACTTAGAGCAGTAACGGAAGACAAGATTATCCCCATCCTTCTCAGTTCTTCCGCAGATAGCACACTTATGCTTAGTTCCGTTAGGAGCTGCCGCTGCCTTGACGTTTTTCTTGTAGACATACCTGCGGTGCATTTCCTTAGGGGCGAATCTTTTCATATTTCTTGTTCCGAAATAGAACAGAATAAAATTAAGCACGGATACAATGATGCTCACTCTCGTAGCCCATATAAGCTGTGACGCATACTGGACTCCAGCCGCACCATAGGCAGCGGAGTAAAGGCTCTTGTATTTTCCGACAGCAATAAATTCATAACCCATATAAATCACATCTATAATCGCAAGCCACTTAATCTTAATAGGAATAACCATCATAAAGTACACCTGGACATCAGGAAAGCATACTGCAAATGCAAGAAAAGATGCCATATTGATATAGTATGTGCTCGGGCTCATGCTGATTCCTGTAATCCAGTAGACTATCATTGTACTGATTGTCATAAAAAATATACCGGAAAAGACATAGCAGTTATAGCGGAAGCTTCCCCAATATTTCTCAAGCGAAGAACCTATAAAATACTGGAACATAAACATAAACAATATAAAGAAGGAAAAGCTCTCGGGAACCGTACATACCCACGTTATAAGTCTCCACACCTGCCCCTTCATAACAAGTGCGGGATTAAGCTCCAGATAGCTGTATGCAGCCGGAGCCGTAAGCAAAAGCACATAGCCGATTCCATAAGCTGCCAGCACATAAATAATAAGATTCTTTATCGCATATCTTCCATATTTCTTTTCAAGTTTTGCTAAAAAATTATTCACTCTTTCTCTTTCCTTTTCTCAATAATTATTTTTCCCTCATATTCAAACAGGCATCCCTACAATCCCGAAACATAAGCCTGACAGCCATCAGCTTCTAAAACAAATCCTTCTTCCAGAAGATAATCGACACAATAAATGACAGGATTATGGAAAATCCTATGACTATCAGGAAGCCAAACGGGCTGTCTGCAAACGGCATTCCTGATGTAGACACATTCATTCCGTAAAAGCTCGCCACCATAGTCGGGATAGAAAGTACTATCGTAACTGTGGCAAGAAACTTCATCGACTGATTCAGGTTATTGGAAATAATTGAAGCAAAAGCATCCATGCTTCCGCTTAAAATGCCGCTGTATATACTGGCCATCTCAATCGCCTGCTTGTTCTCGACAATGACATCCTCAAGCAGGTCTTCATCCTCAGGATATTTCTTAATCTTATCTATCCGGAAAAGCTTCTCAAGCACAAGCTCATTGCCCTTGAGGGACGTTGTGAAATACACGAGTGACTTTTCCAGTTCCTGAAGCTCTAACAGCTCCTTATTCTTCTGGTCTTCACGAAGCTTCTTCTCAAGCAGTTCGCTTCTTTTATCTATATTTCTGAGATAATTGAGGAAAAGCGTTGCATTTCTGTACAGAATCTGAAGGATGAATCTTGTCTTCTTGTAGGTATAGAATTCCCTCACCCTTCCATCCATAAAGTTGTTAAGAACAGGGGTATCTTCAAGGCAGATGGTTATTATCTGGCTGTCCGTTACAGCAATACCAAGAGGTATTGTTCCGTACCAGTCCTTGCCGTTTCTCTCTTCAATGACAGGAATATCAACAACTATAAGTGTATAATCATCCTCGACCTGTATACGTGAGCGCTCCTCGTCATCAAGTGCCGCCCTAAGGTCTTCAAGCTGGATGCTGCACTCTGACGCAACCGTCTGCAGCTCATCAGCACTCGGCGCCGTCATGGCAATCCAGCATCCCGGCTCTATCTCATTTCTTCGCACCGTTCCGTGATGCTCCGAACTTAAAAATATCTTATACATACGGACTACCTCTATTCCCAATAGCCTGATATCTATTGTTTTGGACATATTTTTATAAACAAATCAATTTTTAGTATAATTTTTTTTTAATATTTTGTCAATGACGGTTGCTATTGATATTTGAAAAAAATTATAATATAATGTAACATACTTGGGTTTTGTAACCTTTCTTATTATTTATAGATAAAGGAGATGTATTCTCATGATGACATCCGAATACAGACTTGGAATTGACATTGGTTCCACTACAGTCAAAGTAGCAATTATTGATAAAGCTAACAATATATTGTTTTCAGATTACGAAAGACATTTCGCCAACATTCAGGAGACTCTTGCAGGTCTTCTTGTCAAGGCTAAGGATAAGCTTGGCGCAATAAGCGTACACCCTGTCATAACCGGTTCCGGTGGTCTTACACTTGCAAGCCATCTTGAGGTTCCGTTTACCCAGGAGGTCGTAGCCGTATCAACAGCGCTAAGCGACTACGCTCCTCAGACAGATGTTGCCATAGAGCTTGGCGGCGAGGATGCCAAGATAATCTATTTTACCAACGGTATCGACCAGCGTATGAACGGTATCTGTGCCGGTGGTACAGGTTCATTCATCGACCAGATGGCTACCCTTTTGCAGACCGATGCAACCGGTCTTAATGAGTATGCCAAAAATTATCAGGCAATATACCCTATAGCTGCCCGATGCGGAGTATTTGCAAAGTCCGATATACAGCCTCTCATCAATGAAGGAGCAACCAAGGAGGACTTATCCGCTTCCATTTTTCAGGCCGTTGTAAACCAGACCATAAGCGGACTTGCCTGCGGTAAGCCTATCCGCGGAAATGTTGCCTTCTTAGGCGGACCTCTTCACTTCCTGTCCGAGCTTAAGAATGCTTTTATCCGCACGCTTAATCTTGGTCCTGAGAACATCATTGCACCTGAGCACTCACATCTTTTTGCGGCTGTAGGTTCGGCAATGACCGCCAAAGATGAGATTGCCATTGATATTGACGCTCTCATCACCAAGCTTCACAATAAGATTAAGATGGACTTTGAGGTAGAGCGTATGGAGCCTCTGTTCGCCACGCAGGATGCCTACAAGGAATTCCGCGCACGCCATGACAGCCACCGCGTTATCAAAGGCAGTCTTGAAAGCTACTCCGGCAACTGCTATCTCGGAATAGATGCCGGCTCCACCACAACGAAGGCTGCAGTGGTAGCAGAGGACGGAACACTTCTCTACTCCTTCTACAGCAGCAACAACGGAAGCCCTCTCGCGACATCCATAAAGGCGATAAAGGAGATATATTCCATCCTTCCTGCCGATGCGCATATCGTGCGCTCATGTTCAACAGGCTACGGTGAGGCACTTATAAAGGCAGCACTCATGCTCGATGAGGGTGAGGTTGAGACTGTATCCCACTATTATGCCGCCGCATTTTTTGACCCTGAGGTTGACTGTATCCTCGATATAGGCGGTCAGGATATGAAATGTATCAAGATTAAAAATAACACCGTTGACAGTGTCCAGCTCAATGAGGCATGCTCCTCAGGCTGCGGTTCTTTCATAGAGACATTTGCAAAGTCGCTGAACTACTCTGTTGAGGATTTCGCAAAAGAGGCTCTCTTTGCGCCTCACCCTATAGACCTCGGTACAAGATGTACCGTATTCATGAACTCCAAGGTTAAGCAGGCGCAGAAGGAGGGTGCAAGCGTGGCGGATATATCTGCCGGACTTGCCTACTCTGTTATCAAGAACGCGCTTTACAAGGTTATCAAGATTTCAGACCCTAAGGATTTAGGTCACCAGATTGTTGTCCAGGGTGGTACCTTCTACAATGACGCTGTCCTTAGAAGCCTTGAAAAAATTACAGGTGTAGAGGTTATACGTCCTGATATTGCAGGAATCATGGGTGCCTTCGGTGCCGCCCTTGTCGCAAGAGAGCGCTACGAAGGTCAGAATACCACTATGCTTTCTATTGAGAAAATCAATGAGCTTACATACGAGACAAGAATGGCACGCTGCAAGGGCTGTACCAACAGCTGTCTCCTCACAATCAACCGTTTCTCCGGCGGAAGACAGTTCATATCCGGAAACCGCTGCGAACGTGGTATCGGCAAGGAAAAGAATAAAGACCATGTGCCAAATCTTTTTGAATACAAGAACAAGCGTCTTTTCTCTTATGAACCTCTTGAGATAACAGATGCACCACGCGGTGTTGTAGGTATCCCGCGTGTACTCAATATGTACGAGAACTATCCATTCTGGTTCACATTCTTTACAAAGCTCGGCTTCCGCGTTGTTCTCTCGCCTGAGTCAAGTCGTAAGATATATGAGCTGGGAATTGAATCCATCCCTAGTGAGTCTGAGTGTTATCCTGCCAAGCTCGCACATGGTCATGTAACGTGGCTTATCAAGCAGGGAATAAAATTTATCTTCTATCCTTGCATACCTTATGAGCGCAGGGAAATAGAGAACACTAACAACCACTACAACTGCCCTATCGTAACCTCCTACGCTGAGAACATCAAGAATAACGTAGAAGAGCTTGTGACAGAGAATATACTTTTTATGAATCCTTTCCTCTCATTTGAGGACGAGAAGGTTCTTGCAAAGCGTCTCTCCAAGGAAATCGGAGGTCAGTTCAACATCTCCTCCAGGGATGTTACCGCCGCATGCCAGGCCGCATGGGATGAATTAGCAGAATGCCGCCGCGATATTATGAAGAAGGGTGATGAAACCCTCAAATACCTTGAGGAGACAGGAAGACACGCTATAGTTCTCGCAGGCCGTCCATACCATATCGACCCTGAGATTAACCATGGTATCCCTGAGCTTATCAACAGCTATGGAATAGCTGTTCTCACAGAGGATTCTATATCACACCTCGGAAAGGTTGAGCGTCCTCTCATCGTAATGGATCAGTGGATGTACCATTCACGACTGTACGCCGCAGCAAGCTTCATCCGCGACAAGGACAACATTGACATGATACAGCTCAACTCCTTCGGCTGCGGACTTGACGCCGTCACAACCGACCAGGTGAATGATATACTCTCCTCAGCAGGAAAGATTTACACCGTATTAAAGATAGATGAGGTAAACAACCTCGGTGCCGCAAGAATCCGTATCCGTTCACTCATCTCCGCCATAAAGGTTCGTGAGCACAACAACTACAAGCGCAGCATCGTATCAAGTGCTTACCACAGAAAAGAATTTACCAAGGAAATGCGCGACAGCAATTACACTATTCTCTGTCCGCAGATGTCACCTATACACTTCGACCTCATTGAGCCTGCTCTCAATTCCTGCGGCTACAATGTCGAAGTACTGAAGAATGTGAGCAAGTCTGCAGTCGATACAGGTCTTAAGTATGTCAACAATGATGCCTGCTACCCTTCTCTTATCGTGGTAGGACAGATGATGGAGGCAGTGCTCTCAGGCAGATATGACCTCACAAAGACAGCTCTTGTCATCACACAGACAGGTGGTGGCTGCCGTGCGTCGAACTATATCGGATTTATCCGCCGTGCCCTCATAAAGGCAGGCTACCCTGATATTCCGGTTATATCGCTGAGCGTGCAGGGACTTGAGAGCAACTCAGGCTTCACCTACTCGCTTCCTATGATTAAGAAGGTAGCGATGGCAATCCAGTACGGTGATATATTTATGAATGTTGTGTACCGCACACGTCCTTATGAGGCAGTTCCCGGCTCGGTCAATGCACTCCATGAGAAGTGGAAGAATATTATCATAGAGCAGCTCAAGCAGCCAAAGGTATATATGAAGGATTTCAACCGCAACATCAGGCAGATTATAAAGGAATTCGATGAGCTTCCTCTTCTTGACATCAAGAAGCCACGCGTCGGAATAGTCGGTGAGATTCTTGTCAAGTTCCTGCCTGCTGCCAACAACTACCTCGTTGACCTCCTTGAGAAGGAAGGCGCTGAGGCTGTAGTTCCTGATTTCATGGGCTTCATGCTCTACTGCGCTGAGAACGCGAACTTCAAGGCAGACAACCTCGGTGCAAGCAGGAAGTCAATGCACATAAGCAACGCTGTAATAAAGGCAATCAATATGTTCCGCGGTCCGTCCAACAAGGCACTTGCGCAGAGCAAGCGCTTCGATGCTCCGACAGACATCAAGGAGATGACTAAGCTGGCTGCCCCACTCGTTTCACTCGGAAACCAGACAGGTGAGGGCTGGCTTCTCACGGCCGAAATGATTGAGCTTATTCACCACGGAGCTAAGAACATCGTCTGCTGCCAGCCTTTCGCATGCCTGCCTAACCATATCGTAGGTAAGGGTGTCATAAAAGAGCTGCGCGCCGCTTATCCGGATGCCAACATAATCGCCGTAGACTATGACCCGGGTGCCAGCGAGGTTAACCAGCTCAACAGAATCAAGCTTATGCTGTCGACTGCGCAGAAGAATCTTGATAAGTAGGTTGGAGTTAGAGCCTTCTTAAAAGGCAAACTCCACTAAAACAATAGTGTGTAATGTTGAGATAGCTGAGATAGTTGAGATAGTTGAGATATCAAGATAGCTGAGGTATATGCAGTTGAAAACGCGCCATATTGTAAGTTAAATTACAATATGACGCGTTTTCTTTTTTATCTGCTTTCTTTTCTCTATTATCTTCGCGGGTATTTTTATTGTTTTCTGTTCTCACATACCCATAGCAGTCTATTTTTTATAGCTTTGGGGCTTGGCTGTGGGTATTTTTCCTGTCTTCTGCTCTCCATACCCACAGCAATCTATTTTTTATTGCTTTTTTGCTTGGCTGTGGGTATTTTTCCTGTCTTATGTTCTCACATACCCATAGCAGTCTATTTTTTTTGCTTGGCTGTGGGTATTTTTCCTGTCTTCTGCTCTCCATACCCATAGCAGTCTATTTTTTTTTGCTTTTTTGCTTGGCTGTGGGTATTTTTCTTGATTTATGTTTTCCATACCCACACTTCTTGTTTTACTTAATTTTTGACGGCAGCTGTGCAAGTATTATCGCCGCGAACATAAGCACACATCCAGCGCTCTCTTTAATTGACAGGCTCTCATGTAAAATTATCCACCCTGCAAGCACTGAGAAGCAGGATTCCAGACTGAGTATCAATGACGCTATCGTAGGATTGACATTCCTCTGTCCGATAATCTGAAGGGTATATGCCACCCCGCATGAAAGAACTCCCGCGTATAAAATCGGCACCTTCGCAGACAATATTGCAGTCATATCTGGCACCTCGAATGCGAACATACAAGGCAGTGATATAAGTCCACATACCAGAAACTGTATACACGACAGTGCAACGCCATTCACCCTGGGTGAAAAATAATCAATCACAAGAATATGCACAGAAAAAGCCACAGCACACAGGAAAATAAAAATATCTCCCTTTCCCACCGAAAATCCATCGGTTATACACAGGCAGTACAGCCCCGCAAGCGCAAGTCCGACTGCTGCCCATATCTTCCAGCCGGAAGTCTTCTTCATAAAAATACCGATGACCGGCACGATAACTATGTAACACGCCGTGATAAATCCTGCCTTTCCCGCCGACGTGTATTTTATTCCAATCTGCTGCAGACTGCTCGCCACAAAAAGTAGTATCCCGCACAGAAGTCCGCCTACAATCAGGTCTTTCCTGCTTCTACCCTCCTCTATGCTTCTCTTCCCCGACTTCTTCTGAATCAATATGCACGGCACAAGTGTCAACGCACCGATAAGCGACCTTATCCCATTAAAAGTAAAAGGTCCGATGAATTCCATTCCCACACTCTGCGCCACAAAGGCTGTTCCCCATATAAATGCCGTGAGTGCGAGAAGTAATGCGTTCTTTAGTTTCATAATGTCACCATTCCATTCGTGTGTTATCTACAAAAGGATAGCATAATGAGAAACATTTAGCAATCAATATTACTATGTTATCAGCTTTGAAGTAACAGTTCAGCCTTCCGGCTGCACAACCAGTCTTAGCACCGGCTAAAATATAGCCGGTGCACCCATAAATAATTTTTTTGCATTTTCTACTAACCCCATATTTCTTCTTTTCAGGGTTTCTATGATTGTCAGGATCGCACAATACATTTCATGCCCGCTGTCTTTGCGGAATCCTCCTGCCATCTTTTGCCGGTTCTTGACTTTTCTCAGGTCACGTTCACTCATGTTATCATCAAACGGAACACGGAAGTCATGCAGGAACAAAAGGTGGTTGTGCATATATTTCTCCAGGCGGTTCAACAGGGCTTTTTCATCCTCCTTGGCAAATCTGTGTCCACGCTGCTTATTTTCCCTGCGTCCTGAAGCAATAAGATCCATGTATCTTTTCTCATAATCATACAGAATTTCTTCCGGAAAAGAGACTCCGCCCTTGCCTGCGAATTTTTTTCGCTCCCCGGTTCATCTCACAGAGCAGGTCTTTCATCTGCACTGACCAGCCATGCCCGGTTTCCTCCGTATTCTTACGCAGATAACGGATGATATGGACATTGCATTCACCGTGGTCTGTTCCAAAATGATACAATGCCGTTTCATGGTCGTGTACCAGGATTCCTGTTTATGATGATGGAAGCCTGTACGCACGGAATGAAAACAAAGTATGCTGGCAGCTCACAGCGCATACACGCTTTATTTGTATCATTGTAAGGAGTCGGTATAGTATTACCCTACTCTATAAGCTGTAACTTTTTCGGAATAATCCCTTATTTTATGGGTAGTCCGTTGTTACAGCTAAAGTGTACCTGTCGCCAATACATCCCCCGCTAAATCATCTGCTCGGAATACATGCTCACCATATCCATAATACATTATCTGCTTGGCATTTAGTCTATCTGCTTCCGGATATGCTGTTGAGAATCTGCTGTTCACTCTTTCAAGTAGCATGCACTTTGGCAATGCACTTGAATATATGATGTTAATATAACAACTTTTACCTGTATCATCCGTAGATAAACCTAAACCCTTTTGGTCTCCTTCTGTTGCCATGTAGTATGCCCATTCCTGTGCTGTTCCAAGAAAAATTACCTGTCTACCGTCACTGCTGGTTTCTGTTGTCCAATGACCTCCTGTTAGTTTTCCTGTTTTAAACTTGTATTTACTGCTCCACATTATTGGTTCAACTACAAGATAATAGTCGTCATTCTCTAGTAACTTGGTAAGCATTTCTTCACCCCAAAAGTACTTTATCAACGCTGTTCCGTTGTTACCTTCGGTACCGTTTGGTGTCAGCATCCATTTCTTAAACTCTATTCCATTTGAATAAAAGTTCTTCCCATCACCTGCTATTGGTGCTGGTAATCCGCTCATTCCGTCACTTGCAAGTTGTTCTGCTGTATATGAGTTTATTACTCTGAGTTTTCCTTTAACGCTTGCAATGTCGTCGTCTACACGAAGAAAATCGTATGTTCCTGTCTTATACTCTTCCTTAAGTGTTCTATAATTAACTATTTTGTATTCATCTGGTTTAGGTGGTTCTGACATATATACATCCACTGGTGCAAGCGTTATAATCTTTGCATCGCCGAACTGGTCATGTTGTTCTTCCGTACAGTACGCTATGTCCGGAGTATAACATTGTGCTATATAAAATCTGTATCCAGTTCTATTTACACTGAACCCCAGTCCAAGTTCATCTTGTGTAAATTGGTCTGCTGAACCACTTACCTTGTCTGCATCTTCTGCTGAACCGTTGTAATCTCCGCCTGTTGATTTGGTTGTCTCTTCTTCTCCGCCCGCCAGACACACACTGCTTGTCGTAATCATTACTATAAACGTCATTATTATGAACCATACTGTCTTTTTCCAGTGCCTCATGTTCTCCTCCTTAAATCATAAAAGCTTTGACAATTACAATCGTTAAGCACACTCAATTAATTGTAACTGTCAAAGCTATTTTAAATTTATATGTATTTATTAACCCTATTAGTTTACTTCAAGAATCCATTCACTGCGTTAGGGTCATTCATACTCTTCTGCAACTCCTCACCCGTCATTGCAAGATTGCTCGTATCGTTTATCACGCCATCCCACTCTACAAGCCCCGATTCCTGCTGCTGCTTTATGTATTCGTCTGAAGAAAAATAAATTCGGTCTAAACAATTCTGCGCTTTTGCTATATCATTAAAATAGTGAATTGTACCATCTTTTTCTGTAATCACAAAATATTGCTTGTCTCCATAAACCTTTAAATTATATCCTCCCTCTTCTTCATCTGTCTCATCCATTGTAATTGGCAAGTCTCTAAACTCGCTCTCATCAATTCCATTGTCATCTATCATTCCTGTGTTCTCGGCAACTTCTGTTGATGCCGGCGTTGTCTCAGGTACTATAACTCCACCATACTCATCAGTCGGATATGGGTTACCATTCTCATCAACTACCTGTGGTAGTGTAACCGCATAGTCCTGCTGTCCATTGCTCTTTCCATAAACCGCATCTTTTATTGCCATGTCAGCCGCTATCTCCGCGCTGCTTCCATAAGCCTCATAAACTCTTGCATCCTCGACAATGCTCTCCACCTCTTCATCGGTGAATCCTGCTATCTTCGCCGCCTCCTTAACTAAGTCCTCAATGGTCTTGCTGGAAGCTGCTGACTCTCCCTCCGTCTCCCCAGTAGTTACCTCGGTCTCAGGCATACTTGTGACACTTTCCGTAGACTCGCTTACTGCGGCACCATCAACAGCAGAGGATGTTGTTTCAGCAAAATTCTTTGCAGTTGATGAGCAGCCACATAATATTGCCGTCGTAAAACCAATAATAGTTATAACCTTTCTATTAAAAAATTTATTCATAATAATATTTCTCCTTTTTAATTTTAATTTTTTCCCTTTACCCCGTTTGCATCGCGAAGCGATGTCTGGCGGAAAAACGCGTTTAAGCGTTTTTGCGACAGGACGAAGTCGAAAAATTTTAATTTTCAGCGTAGCTGAAAATTAAAATTTTTTACGGGCGTTCCCGTATCTTATATGATATTTTTAGAGGTTGCAGACTTGAACTGTCTGTTTTTCAATTTTTTTCCCTCACTATGTAACATCATAGTAACAAAATGTATTACTATATCCTCAACATAGTAAAGAACAGCATTAATCTGCTCTTCATTCAGCTTCTCTTTACCTCCGATTTTCTCCCTTATGCTGTCCACAAGTATCTCCACGCAGAGAATATCATCATACTGTTTATCGGTATCTTTTATCTCATTCGGATGGGCTATTTTATACCCTGTATCATTTTTAAAGGCAATAACGCGATTGTTAATGTTGATTGCTTTTCCAACATAATACTCATACTCTTCTGCACCGGCTCGTCTGAGGATATACACTCCACCATACGGAAAAAATGTTTTCGAATATTCTTCAGCAGACAGCCATCCTGTTGTATTTCCAAAAACAGAACCCAGTCCTTCCTGCGCTTTATTCTCAGTTGCATATTCCGGAATATTAATATTGCTTATACTTGAATAGATAAAAGGATATACGGAAGTCAAAGCCTTTTCAGACAGAGTCTCTCTTGCAGCCTCTATCGTTATGTAACTACCTTTTTTTATTATCAGCGAGTAATGCTCATCATCAGTTTTTTCCCAAGACAATACTATATTTTCTCTCGGATTGTCTATTCTTCTGTTCTCTTTTTTTGCTTTCTGTATATCCTTTAATACATCCTTTTGCCATGCAACTTCATTGCCCGAAGCTATATATGCCACCGTAAATGGGTAATTCCTCTTTATCCATGCTATCACACCAGCCGGAACTCTTAATCTGTGCTTTTGTGTATTATCAATGTGACAATTTCTGTATTCCTGCTTTTCAATATCATCAATCTTTACCGTAATATCCTTTATGGCATCATAATTAAATCCCTGCGGCACGCCAATCTTGTCCAGCACTATCAACTGGTATTTTAATAATGTGGAATCAATAGTGTATTCATACTGTTCATTCATACAACTTTCTCCTCTTTCTGTTCATAAGATTCCGATTAGCATAAACATCTAACTATTATGTTCATTGTTGTAAATCACATTGTCCAATCCCTTATTTATTAACTCTCTTAACATCACAGATCTGTTGCAATCGTAGAACTTCTCTTTCTTAATCTTCTTTAACTCTTCCTCCAACTCTTTCGGAATAACAATAGTAATTCTATGAGTTTCTATACTCATTATTATTTTCACCTCCAATTTTATCAGGTTGCCTTAAGTTCTGCACTTGCATAAGTTCTGCTCCGTTTTTTCAGTATATCACTTCAATATTTACTTGTCAATTATTATAACTTCTTCTAGCTTGACATATAATATGAACCGAGGCATAATATGTACTAAAAGGAGGTTTGAATTATGCCTACAAACAGACCACGATATACAATAATCGTTGATGACGAATTACTTAATCAGATTGATGATTTTCGTTTCAACAATCGATTTCCAAGCCGTTCAGCAGCAACACTTGCATTAATCCATAAAGGTATTGAACAATTTAACAAGGAATTTAAAGATAAAGAAGATTCTCATAATTCGTAATTTTGTTGTTTGTCAGCAGGGTGGGCTATATTATATAGCCCTTTTTGTAACCAATATTTTTATAGCATTATAATAATTATACTTAGCAGTAAAGTCTATTCGCAGAATGCCTAATTCTATTAGACAAAAAGCTGTTTATAACATTTTTTTGAATTTTAGTATACAAATTTTTTTGACAAAGTCAGCGCGGTATTTTATACTGTCTCCCACTTCATTTATAAAGCCACCCATTTGTGCAATTTGTATATCACTGCATATTGTATATTTTTCACAAAAAAATACACCATCTTTCAATGGTGTACCTCTTTTTCGTAACTTATTATATCATAAGCCGCAGTGCATCTCGAAAATCAAAGATTTTCTCGATGTCCGTGCTTTGCACTATCATCAGACAAAAATAATATGTCATTTGTGCAAGCACATTCCATACTATTTTTGTCTGATGGCACTGCTCTGCTTGCGCTCATGTCTGTTTACCCATCTAATAGATATAGTACTTAGTCTGTAAACAGCCACGCACTATATCTATTGATGGGTTTATTATCTTATATTCTCAATCTGCCAATCAATAGGCTCCACTCCATGTGCCTTCAGGAACTCATTTGCCTGGCTGAAATGCCTGCACCCAAAGAAACCTCTATAAGCCGACAGCGGGCTTGGGTGCGGCGCCTTGAGTATCAGGTGCTTCGGATTCGTTAACATTGGAATCTTACTCTGTGCCGGTCTGCCCCAGAGCATGTACACAATAGGTCTGTCCTGCGCGTTGACAGCCTCAATGACAGCGTCCGTAAACTGCTCCCAGCCATGTCCCTGATGAGAGTTAGCCTGATGAGCACGCACAGTCAGAACAGTATTCAAGAGTAACACTCCTTGGTCCGCCCACTTTTTCAAATAGCCGTTATCCGGAACATAACAGCCAAGGTCATCGTGAAGCTCCTGATATATATTCTGAAGCGATGGCGGAATATCCTTCTGTTCAGGAAGAACCGAAAAGCTCAGCCCATGCGCCTGCAATTCATTGTGGTATGGATCCTGCCCAAGTATTAACACCTTAACATTCTTTAATGGTGTGAAATTAAATGCGCTAAATATATCCTCCGACGGCGGATATACCACACCCTTCCTGTATTCACTGTCCACAAACTTATATAAATCCCTATAATATGGCTTGGCGAACTCAGGTTTAAGCGCTTCAAGCCAGTCATTGCTAATCTGTGACATATCAATCTCCAATTACTAAGTCTATTTTTAGTTATACATACATTACCTTCTCACAGACACACCGCGCTGTGCAAGATAATCTTTAAGGTCGGATATCTCAAGCTCCTTATAATGAAAAAGTGAAGCAGCAAGCGCCGCATCCGCCTTGCCCTCCGTGAGTGCTTCATAAAAATGCTCCTTACTTCCGGCTCCGCCCGAAGCGATGACAGGTATTGAAACATTCTCAGCTATTGTCCGCGTAAGCTCAATATCATACCCCTGCTTGACTCCATCACAGTCCATGCTGGTAAGAAGTATCTCTCCGGCACCCAGCTTATTAGCCTTCACAGCCCACTCAAGTGCATCGATTCCTGTGTCCACTCTTCCGCCCATCTTGTAAATATTCCAACCGCTTCCGTCCGCTCTTCTCTTAGCATCTATTGCGACAACTACACACTGGCTGCCGAACTTATCCGCCGCATCGCTTATAAGGCGTGGATTATCGATTGCGGATGAATTAATTGAAATCTTGTCAGCGCCCTCCCTCAGAAGGTTCTTAAAATCATCAACTGTCCTTATTCCACCACCAACCGTAAACGGAATAAATACCTTCTCGGCAACCCTTCTCACAAGTTCAACTGTAGTCTCTCTTCTGTCGGATGAGGCTGTGATATCCAGAAACACAAGCTCATCTGCTCCCGCCTTGTCATAAAGGGCAGCTACCTCAACCGGATCACCGGCATCACGCAGGTTCACAAAATTGGTTCCCTTCACAACTCTTCCATTATTAACGTCCAGACATGGTATTATTCTCTTGGTAAACATAAGCTGTCCTCTCTATTATTGATTAGAATGCAATGTTATAATGCGGCAAAGTTCTTGAGAATCTGCATACCCACACTTCCGCTCTTTTCAGGGTGGAACTGACATGCATATACATTATCCTTCTGAACAGAGGCGTGTATTATAGTTCCGCCATATTCAGTAGTCGCAGCGACTATGCTCTCATCATCAGCCTTGAGATAATATGAGTGTACAAAATACACATAAGGATTCTCACCAAGACCTTCAAAAAGTCTTGCGCCCTCCGATACCTTAAGGGAATTCCAGCCAATATGAGGTATCTTGATTCCCGGTGCATCCGGAATCCTCAATATCTCACCCGGAAGAATCGAAAGTCCCTCAACACCATCTGATTCATCGCTGCGTCTGAATAGAAGCTGAAGTCCAAGACATATACCCAGAAATGGCTTTCCTGAGTCAACAACCTCATGTATGGTGTTCACAAGACCATACTCATTAAGCCGTCCCATTGCATCGCCAAACGAACCTACCCCCGGTAAAATCACTTTATCAGATGACAGAATCTCATTCCTGTCCCTTGTCACAACTGCTTCCTGCCCTATAGCTTCAAGTGCCTTTTCCACACTTCTTAGATTTCCTGCATCATAATCGATAATAGCTATCACTCAGTCATACCTCCGATGTCCATAAGTATCTCTCTGTACTGCAATTCATTTTCCAAGCTTCCATAATAGATGGCATCCTCCTCGGATATTCCGTATCTTGAAAGCTCTGATAAAATCTGAGCCTTAACCGCATCATACTGATCCAGCACCTCATACTTTTCAGCATCAGAATAATATTCATTATAGTGAGTCAAACCCTTTATCAAGGAATCCAATGCTTCCAGCTTCATTCCTATCTTATTGTAGCTCATATACGAGCAATAATCTACATATACGCTGGCAACCGTCCTTATTGCATAATATGTATTCTTGTCCGAAGCTCTTAATTCAACACCGGAAATACTGTCGAATGCCTGATCATATTTTCCATTTGTGAAAAATTCCTTTGCCTGGCTTACCTTAATTCCATACGATACAAATTTTGTGCCAAAATATACAATACCAACAATAACTATTATGGTAATTAACATTCCAATATAATTACCCTTGGTCACTTTAATCAGTTCTGACGGCTGCGGTGCTTTCTTTTCCTTCTTAACCTTTTCTTTTTTAGGTTTCTTAGGCTTAGGCTCCTTTTTCTTTTTCTCTTTCTTCTTTTTAGGTGCCTCAGGTTCCTCATCTAAATCAGGGATATCGGTATTTTCATCTGATGATTTATCAAATGCATCTGAATCATTATAAAGCTCATCTATAAGAGAAACATTATCCTGTACTACGCCGCCTGTGGAATCATCCTCGCCATCCTGCTTATTCTTTCCAGCAGCCTTCTCGGCTTTTAGCTGCTCCTTTTTAGCCTTCTTTTCTGCTTTCTTTCTTGCCTTTTCCTCCGCCTTGGCTTCCTTAGCCGCCTTAGCAGCCGCAAGCTTAGCCTCCTTAGCTTCCCTTGCTGCTTCTGCCTTCTTGGCTCTGGCACTTCTTTGCGCCTCAGCTTTTTCTTCTCCTGAAGGCTTCACATCCTGTTGTCCGGAATTATCGGTTGCACTTCCATTATTCAGGGTATCCGGTCTCTCCTCTTCCTCACCTGCATAAGTATTCGCTGCTGCCCCATCCTCATTATCATCAGTGAGTGTCAATATATCGTCCGCAGCATTATCAGATCTTTTATCAGGCTCTTCTCCAGAGCTATCACTGCTTCCGCTGTTATCGCCGCCATTAATCTGATTGAATAAATCCATAAGGCTGTCGTTATCATTATTATCGTTCTGGGAAGTGTTCTGGGAAGTTACATTCTCCTCATCCATGGAATTCCCAGACTCATGCGGTTCTTCATTATCATTCTCTTCAAGAGCCAATATATCATCGCTGCCATCATGGTCAGCATTGCCGTTCTGGTTATCGACGTCATTATGACTATCTGAGAAAATGTCATTTAAGAAATCATCCTGTTCTTCGTTGCTGCCATCTTCTGCTGCTTCATTGTCTTCGGCATCTGACTGTCTGCTCTTATTGCTCTCGCTATCCTGATTATCTAAATCTTCATTCCCATCACTGTTACTGCTTCTTAAAGAATTTAACAATTCATCCAAGTACTGATCATCATTATTATCTGCCACGTTATTTCACCTCAACTGTTTTCATTTGACTAAATCATTGATTTAACTAAATCATTGGTACGACTACTATCCATGATAAAATCACTGAGTAATAATACTTTCACACGCAGAACGAATAAATTCGTTTTTATGCTTGCACTCATTATATCATGCTATGTTTTTTTTCACAAGAAATAAATAAAGAGCCGCATAATCACTCTGGCGGCTCTTTAGCTAAACTTTTTTAATTCACTTTCTTCTATTTCAATATGAGCTTATCAATAGCCTCTACAAGGGAGCCTATTTCCGGCTTGGAGAGCTGCATATCTGCACCGAGCTGCTCACCCTTACGTCTCATCTCCTCATTGATAAGGGACGAGAAAATGATAACAGGGATATCCTTAAGCTCATTATCAGTCTTTACAAGCTTCGTAAGTCTATGTCCATCCATAATCGGCATCTCAATATCCGTAACTATGCATTTAACATACTTAGTTACATCTCCACCGGACTTTTTCTTAATATTCTGCAGGTAATTCCATGCTTCCTGTCCATTCACACACTTAATGAGATTAGTGTATCCTGCCTTCTCAAGCGAATCTGTGATAAGCTTCATAAGAAGCATAGAGTCCTCTGCCAGTACAATAGGGGAATTATTTCTATCTCTTGTTCCCAGTCTGGAAATATCAGAAACCTTAAGACCGGTCTCAGGACTTATATCGGATACAATTCTCTCAAAATCAAGAATAATTATAAGTCTTCCCTCAACCTTTATGATACCTGTAGCTATTCCTGATTCCGCTGAATTGATTGTCGCATCGGGCGTAATGATGTCTGCCCATGACACACGATGAATACCAACAATCTTATGTACATGGAAGGCTACATTAAGCTTATTGAAATTAGTGTTGATTAACATATCATTCTTAGGATCGTCTGAATCCGGCAGATGGAGCACATTAGCAAGCTTCACAACTGTTATCATTGTATCTCTTGGCATAAAAATACCTTCTACAGAAGGATGGGCGTTAGGTACCGGTGTGACCTTCTGAAAATTAACTATCTCCTTCACCTTAGCCACATTGATTCCATAGTGATTATTGCCGATGACGAACTCAAGAACTTCAAGTTCATTCGTTCCATTCTCAAGTAAAATATTAGTATCCATAAATAACCTCCAAGCTATAATTTCTTTTGTCATAACATTTCTGTACTATTTTCCTATATTGTATCACAAACGTTAATGAATTGATAGTTTATTTTTTCCTTTTTTTAAATAAACTTACAGACATTACCGCCACTTCCCTTTAAATCTGAAAGCCTCATAGTATATCCGGCTTCCTTCCTATGTTCATTATCTTTCAATCAAAAAAACCGCAGCACATCGGCTACGGTTAAAATTCGTGTTCCTTCAAAACCACACATTAAACTATCAGATATTTTAACCTGAACCATTTCT
>OGEK01000701.1_pt1 | contig 32120 bp, 15 predicted proteins | sample 1570641 | NCBI WGS metagenome assembly OGEK01 (sample SAMEA2582136, study PRJEB24529) | metagenome | biome: Human gut stool | place: China | collected 2011
GTTTCAAGTTCTGAATCGTATCTCTTTGCTGAGCCGGAGTCCTGAATCGGCACATCAGATCTACCCGGACCGGGAAATCCTTCATTCTCTGGCAAAATGTATTGTAATGTTGCTGTGCCAAAATAGTGGTCGGTACCAGATAGACCACCTGCTTATTTTCCTGTACTGCCTTAAATGCCGCACGGATTGCGACTTCGGTCTTGCCGTAACCGACATCACCGCAGATTAAACGGTCCATAATGCGGGTACTTTCCATATCACGCTTTGTGTCTTCTATCGCCGTCAACTGATCCTGCGTTTCCTCATATGGAAACATTTCTTCAAATTCCCTCTGCCATACGGTATCCGGTCCAAACTGATAGCCCTTTTCCTTCTGCCGCGCCGCATACAGCGCAACCAGATCCTTTGCCACTTCTTCAACCGCGCCGTGTACCTTGGATTTTGTTTTATTCCATTCCTGCGTTCCCAGCTTATTCAGCTTCGGCTTCTTTTCGGTATCCGCCGCCGCATATTTCTGCAGACGGTCAAGCTGTGTCGCCAGCACATAAAGGTTACTGTTTCCGGCGTATTCAATCTTGATATAATCCTTTTCCACGCCCTCAACCGTAATTTTTTCAATACCCTTATACACACCCAGTCCGTGACTTTCATGCACGACAAAATCGCCGATATTCAGTTCGTTAAAACCGGCTATCGACTTTCCGTCATACTTTTTCTTCTTTTCACGTTTTTTGTGCCTGCTTGCAAAAATATCATTTTCCGCAATCACGACAAACTGCAGAAGCGGATACTCAAAGCCCTTGTGCAGACTGCCGTAAGTGACCATAATCGTGCCTTCAAGCATTTCATTTTCAAAATCTTCACTGAAATACGCCGTCAGCCCCAGATCCGCCAGATCCTGCACAATTCTCGCCGCACGCGTTCTCGAATTGCACACCAGGATACTCTTATACCCCGAACGCTTATATTTTTTTAAATCGTCCGCAAGATACTCAAAGCTGTTGTGGTACGGACTGATACTGCGGGTATCAATGCGCACATATTCCGCCACGGCAAATTTTTCCGGCTTGTAATCCAGCGCCGACAACAGCAGGGTACGTTTCTTTTCAAGTCCCGCATAAATGCTTTCAATCCCGTGAATCATATCGGTCTGTCCCGGCAGAATATATCCGCCCTCCAGACGGTTTTTCATACTTTCCGTATATTCATATAAAATAAGTTCCATGCGCTCATTTAAGCGGTTCGGCTCATCTAATACAAACAGCGTGTCTTCCTTTGGAAAATAGCTTAAAATCCGGTCAGTTCCTCTGCAAACATCCGCAGTGCCTTGCTGTAATCGCCGGTACGCTCCATATCTGCCACATTTCTGCGGATACGGTTGCATTTCTCAATATCCTCTGCCGTCTTTTTCTTCTTATCATTGCCAAATGCAGTCAGCTGAATCGCCAGTTCTTCCTGTAACTTTTCCCTGCCGCGCGCAATTTCTTCTTCGCTTAACAGGCATTCTGTCGCCGGAAAAGCTTCAAACCGCTCAATCTTTTCAATGGAACGCTGGCTCTCCACGTCAAACAAACGGATTGAATCCACCTCATCGTCCCACAACTCAATGCGCACCGGTGTTTCTTCCGTATACGGGAAAATGTCGATAATACCGCCGCGCACCGCAAATTTGCCCTGTCCGTCCACAATCGCACATCGCTCATAGCCAATCTGTACCAGTTCTTTTGAAAGCGCTTCTAAATCAAGAACCTGTCCTTTTTCAAATGAAATCGTGGCATTTTTATATTTTTCAAGCGGAACGAGCAAATCAGCACAGCCGTCAATCGTTGTCACAACCGTAAGTCCCGCCGCATTTTTGTTTTCCGGCTGTATGCCGTCTGTTTTACCGTTTGAAATACTGTCTTCACTGATATACTTCTGTGCCTGAATGATTTTGTAAATGCATGCAAGCCGCTCTCCCGCAAGCTGGTTGCCATGCACATCGGCGCTGTAAAAGATAAAATCCTTGGCAGGATAGTAAATACTGCTCTTATCAAAAAAGAGACAATCCTCACGAAGCTGTCTTGCCTTGACCTCATCGCTAGTAATCACGACCCGGATTGGATACTGCTCCCCGAGTGCTTCCAGCAGATGTGCTTTCTGCGTGTCAATGCAGCCGCTGACCATTACCGCATGCCCCAGCCGGCTAAAAGACTTTTTAATTTCTTCTATCCCTGTCATCCCCTGCACAGGCTCAAAAAATGTTTTCATACTTCCTCTATTCTACAATTTTTATTTCATCCATTAAATTTATTCATCGCACCGGTAATACCCTCTGTCAGGATACAGGCAACCGCTTCGCAGGCTCTCTGATTGGCATCCCGCAGTGTATCGTATAAATCTGCCGGGAATTTTCCGAGTACCCAGTCTGCAAGGTCCCAGCCCTTCGGTTTGTCACCGACACCGAACTTAACACGCTTGAACCGGTCACTGCCAAGCTGCGCGATAATACTTTTAATACCGTTGTGTCCGCCTGCGCTTCCCTTTGCCCGCAGACGCAGTTTGCCCGGTTCTAAGCTGATGTCGTCAAAAATAACGATTAAATCATCGATATCCGCCTTATAATAATCCATGACTTCACGGATACATTCCCCGGACAGATTCATATACGTCATCGGCTTTACAAGAATGACCTTCTCTCCCTCAATCATGCCCTTGCCAATCATCCCTTTGTGTTTTTGTGTGTCTACGCTGATATTATATTGATCTGCCAGCGCATCTATCACAGAAAATCCTGCATTGTGTCTTGTTCCCATATACTGTGTGCCGGGATTTCCCAGCCCCGCTATAATATACATACTTTCCTCTTTTCCGCAGGCATTTTAATGCCGGAGGAACCGCGAGCCAAATGTCAGATTTGGCTCTGCGATAAAAGCTATTTTGTGACGCCTGCGGCACAAAATGCTGTGTGAAAAATCAGCACATCAGTGTGATTTTTCACACTTATCTCCTTTTCTGAGCAACTTGTTGCAAAGTGGCGATGAGAAATTCGCATAGGCGATTTCTCATCTGTCATTATAGATGTTTGCTTTCGCTCAGAAGCAAACATCTGTGCAAAAAAGCGCGAAGTCCATTTTTCATGACTTCACGCTTATCTGTTCTGTATGCTTTCACTGCGTGTCTACGCATTTTTAAATTCTAGCATATTCTGATATCAGTGTCAAAAATTACTTTTTCAGCTTAAACTGCTGTACAAGTTCGTTCAGTGAAATAGATTCTGCTGAAAGCTCTTCACTTGTTGCAGAAGATTCTTCCGCAATAGCGGCATTGCTCTGTACAACCTCTGAAATCTGGTTAACACCGGCTTCAGCCTGCTTCATCTGTTCTGTCTGTGTTTCTGAAAGCTCCTCTAACTCTTTAGACTTTTCTGCGACTTCATTAATACCCTGAACCAGTGCAATAATCGTCTTAGAAGTCTTCTCTACTGCACGGTTACCATTTTCAATTTCCTGAATAGAATTCATAATGAGTTCTCTTGTATTCACTGCAGACTGGGCGCTTTCGTCAGCAAGCTTGCCAATCTGTGTTGCAACAACAGCGAATCCGCGTCCGGCTTCTCCGGCCCTTGCGGCTTCAATAGAAGCATTTAATGCAAGCAGATTGGTCTGTTCAGCAATTTCTTCGATTTCACCGATAATACTTTCAATCTTCTGAGACATTTCACTCATACGCTGCATAGCTTCCGTAACCGCCTGCATCTCCTGCTGGCTTCTGTCTGCTTCTTTTGCATATTTCACAGATAAATCATACGAAACGCTTGCACTGTCATGTGTATGTTCTACACCTTCTGTAATACTTGCAAAAGAGGCAAGTAATTCTTCAACTGCACCGGCCTGGTCTGTAGAACCTTCTGCAAGGCTCTGTGACCCCTCTGCAAGGTTACCTGCACCGATAGATACCTGAGCGGCAGCTTCTTCAATGTGGCGCATTGTATCATTCATATCTTCGTTCATCTGATGGATTGCATCATTCATGGCTGCAAAATCACCCAGATACTTTTCAGGAATTGCAGACGAACCTGTATAATCATTCTTTGCCATCAGTTCCATACGGTGATTAACATCCTTAATAACTGCTGACAGATTCTCTGCCATATCCTTTGCAACAGTAACCATATCAGATACTTCATCTTCTGATTCCATTACCGGAAATTCACTTGTCAAATCACCCTGTGCAAAGGTCTTGAAACGTTCTGCCAGTGCATCGAGCGGATTTACAATATTTAACGCAAGCGCATCGCCCAGCTTCCTTGCGATTAAAATTGCTACAATAATAATAAGAACAACTACCGCCAGTAAGACATATGTTAATACCTTTAAATTAATTTCCAATTTGTTACCTTCGCTGGTATTCGCGTCCAGCAGCTGTACCATATTCTCATAAATTGCTTCGTACTTCGGTACCACTTCATCTTTTGCCAGTCGCTATGCCTGATTTCTCTGATCGATATTCGTTACATCTTTACCCATCTGTATTACCTTATCAGCTGATGTAAAATAATCTTCCATACCGCTCATGATCTGATCATACAATTTACGTTCTTCAGCGGAAGCAACTGTTTCTTCTACTATAACTGCATAATCCTTACATGCCTGCTTCTTTGTTTCATACGCTTCGTAGGTTTCCTGTACCAGTGTCTTATCCTGATAACCGATTGCCGCCCGCAGGTTACTTCTGGTGTCTGCAAATGTAATCATCATCTTACCGATATCACCCTGTGAAAAACCATAATTGGTTAATGCGTGATTGTACTGGACACCCATTACTAACATGGCAGCTCCTCCAAGAATACCAGAAAAACTTACCAATATTGCAACTATTAAAATTGCAGATGAAATACGCTGCCGCAGTCTTTTCCCATTCAATTTTTTGACCATTGCCTGAATCATATGTTGTTCCTCCTTACTGCTGTTTTCTCGTGTCGTCTATGTCACTTTTTTCATATCTAATTATTTTTATTATACCATTGTATCCAACCTGTTTCAATAAAATATTACATGGTTTTTTGTTAAGGTTTTTTGTTAAATAGAAAAACCGGCAGAGATGCTGCAATGTGTTGCACCTCTGCCGGTCTTTTTATAAATTCAATCTTAGTTTGTCAGATTTATGCTTTTACAGCATATCCATTGGTTACGGTATAATCCTGTCCGCCAAAGCTGATTGTACCTGAATAATCAAAAGCGATTGTTCCGTCTTTAAAGTACCAGTCGCCGTATTCATTACTGCCGACACCCGTAAATGTTAAATCAAGCAGACCATTGTTAAAATACCACCAGCCGTATTCATTTAATGCCATTCCGGTATAGCTTAAATCCAAAACACCATTGTTAAAGTACCACCAGCTATAGTCATTTAATGCCATTCCGGTATAGGTATTACTGATATAACCATCTGTAACATATACCCATGTATCGCCGTTTAATGTCATGCCTGTAAAGCCTGTATTTAAGATACCGTCTGTAAACAGCCATGTACCGTATTCATTTGTGGCAAATCCGTTATAGCCAAAATCAATCTGTCCATTGCTGAAATACCACCAGCCATATTCATTCACTGCCATTCCGGTATAGGTAAAGTCAACCTTACCATCCTTGAAGTACCACCAGCCATAGTCATTTAATGCCATTCCGGTGTAATCTGTCAGTACCTGTCCGTTCTGAACATAAAGCCACTCGTTCTCCGGAATAATCATTCCTGTAAAGCCGAAGTTTAACTGTCCGTCTGTGTAGAACCATGTTCCGTATTCATTGCTTGCAAGTCCATAGAAGGTCAGGTCAAGCTGTCCGTTGTTGAAATACCACCAGCCGTATTCATTGCATGCCATACCGGTATAAGTGAAGTCTACATCACCGTTCTTGATATACCACCAGCCGTATTCGTTTAATGCCATGCCGCAGTAATCTGTTGCGATTTTATCATTTGCATAGTAATGCCAGTTGCCGTCTGCATCCTGACGCATTTCATATACAACCTTTTCTTCCTCAATAACCGTTGTCTTTGCCGGTTTTACGGATTTTGCTGCATCACTTGTTACATCTAATACTGCACCTGTGTTCTTAGAAGTATCCTTTAAAAGAAGCAGACCGTGCATATTGATTGTACCGTCTTCATTTCTTGTTGGTTTTACAGATGTATCTACATTTTCAAACCAGTCTTCTGTAGCCTGTTCGCCCTTATTGTTATAAGAAGCTGCACCGTCATAGATATAGTTGTTTTCACTGTGAAGTGCGAATGGGATTAAATCCTCCAGTGTTGTATTCTTGCTGTTGTTTAATGAAATTAATCCTGTTACTTCCCAAGCCTTGATGTTAGAATCCTTTGTATTTAATCCTACATTGTATGCACTGTTATCCAGTGAGTTGTTGTAAGAAATACAGTTGATAATCTTACAGTCAGGGCAGCTGTTTGAAGTAATACCCTTTGCATGGTTGTCAAATGAAATACTGTTCTTTAATACATGAGCACCCTTCATCTGACCACCGCCAAGCTTGAAGCCGTTACCTTCGCCGTATTCATAGCCTTTAGCTGTTACATCATCTGTTGTCAGCCAGCCGTTGTTATAAGTTACACAGTTTTCAATTGTTACAGCACCGATTTCACCGGATACGGATTTTGCATATAAATCCCAGCCATCATCGATGTTGTTATGGCTGATACAGCCATAGAACTTATTGTCTTCACCACAAGTCAGCTTTGCTGCAAAACCATCGGCATCATTACGTCCTGCATCACAGTTATCAAATGATTCACAGTTCTTAATGAGGTTGCCTGTAGGCCATAACTTGCCCTTTCTTCCGGCATCGTTGTCTGCACCGCCTTCACGGCTGATCTGGATACCTGAATTTGCTGCGTGGTTTACTGTACACATTTCAATTGTATTGTAGTTACCGCAAATCTGGATACCTACACCTGCTGAATCTTTTACATACAGACCATATACATGCCAGTATGAACCTGTGAGCCTTACTTCACCTGTAAATACTACACCGTCTGTTCCGTCTGTAGAAAGTGATTCTGCTACAAGGTTGATATTCTTATCTGCTGTACCACTGACACTTCTTTCAACCTTTGCACCGCTGTATGTACCATTCTTTAAGAAGATGGTCTGACCCGGCTGTGCATACTTTAATGCATTAGACAGGCTCATCGGGCTTTCTTCTGTTCCCTTACCTTCTGCATCAGCATCTGCGGATACAATGATTGTCTGACCTTCCTGTCCGTATGACTGATGGTCAACAACTGTTTCCTTAATAACTGCTACTGTGCTTGCAATGTTATCTGCTGCTGTTGGCTTTAATGTTGACTTTACAGTATTCTTTCCGTTGTTTAACGGAACATTTACTCTTACAACTTCATTTGCAGCAACTGCCTGATCTACAACTACATCTGTATCACCGTTTGATACTGTCAGTGTACCTGCACAATTTGGTACATAGATGTATTCGTAATTTGCAGAACCACTTGTACTTGTTGAGTATACTCTTCCGTCCGGTGTAATCTTTGTATCACCGTTGTCATTTGATGTAATACCCTTGCTTTCAGACTTTGAAAATTCAACATCAGATACCTTTACAGATACCTTTCTGGATACTGCAATACCAACTACAACTGTTCCATCTTCCTGTACAGATGTAAAGGAATTATCAGAAAGCTTCTGCTCTGAACCGTTGCAGGCTGCTGTATAACCTTCGTCTGTCTTTTCTAACGAAAATGTATATTTGTTGCCTACTTCAAATTTAGCTGTCTGGTCTGTAAACCTAGCATTTGTTACACTTCTTTCCACACCGTCATTGCTTGATGTATCAGCTGATGTATAACCTGTAACCGTTCTCATAAACGGATTACTCTGCTTTGAGCTAAACATCATAGAAGATGCATAGTTGAAATACTTATGTACATAATCCGGATTGCCCCATACATTTAATCCAAGTGCATCGGCTGCAACAATACCAAAACCGGTCTGATTATCCGGTGTGAGAGAAGTATCCGTAATCTCAAATGTTGCACTCAGCTTAAAGTTTTCTTTGTTCGGATCAATCTTTGTATAGTAATATGTAAATCCGTCTTCATCATCAGAAATCTTACCGCTTGCCTGTCCCTTAACTTCCAGTGTTCCGGCTGTTCCTGCAATTGCCGGTGATTCCTGATTATTACTCTTTGCTGCGCTATTGTCAGATACGGAAAGCTTTACATTATCTGTCTGTCCGTCAGCTGTTGTAAATGTTACATCGCCTGCCTGTGCAGAACCTACGATTGCCGTATACCATGGCTGTTCTTCTGCTGTTGTTACTTCAAAATCTTTTTCTGTATAAACAGATTCAAAACCGTCTGACTTTCTGAGTGCCTTAATCTGGATATCATAAGACTTGCCTGCTGTCAGTCCTGTCAGTGTGTAATTTCCTGTTTCTGCAGATAATGCTGATTCTACAACCGTGTAATCTGCTGTGCTTCCGGATTCCTTATAAGCTACAGAATAAGAATCTGCATCTTCAATATTAATCCAGTCTAAGTAAACATCGCCGTTGCCCTTGTTCTGTGCCCATGTGATAACCGGCTTCTTTACTGCCAGTACATAATCCTTGTATGTATAAACTTCACTTGCCTTATCAGCTTCGCCATATCTTTGTGCAACCACTACGAATGTGTAAGTACCTGAACGGTATGGTGCAAATGTAGCTGTATCTGCCTGCTTTGTAAATGTCTGTGTAGATACTTCCAGACCATCCTGTAACATTGTAACCTTTACATCATCAGCACCCTTGTATGCATCAATGACTGCTGAGAAGTCTACAACGAAATCTCCGGCTTCATCTGTTGTTACACTGTTAATCACCGGTGCTGCAACATCTGCCCATGCAGTCTGTTTCTTTTCACCAACTGCTAAAGATACCGAAAAGATATTGGCTGTTGAACCTGACATATATGCATAATAGGTCTTGCCTTCTTCCACATCAACTGTAATCGTATCATATGTACTTGCTGAGCCTGATGTCTTTGTAGCCTTTACAACTCCGTCTGAATCTACTACATAGAAGCTCTTATTAGACTTCTGTGTCTTTTCCATAATTGTCAGCTTACCGCTGTCGGTCGCTGTATACTGTAAGTAGCATCCTGCTGTCGGAACTGCGCCATTATTTGGTGTCGGCTTTACACCTCCTGCCTTTACATAATCTCCTGTTCCAAATGCTTCTGCTCCGGCTGTATCTGTTCCAGTTGTCCAGCCGTCACCCTTTAAGGATAAGCCACTATCCTCTGTTGTTGCTGCTGCCAGTAAGCCTGCTGCATCCCATGTCTTAATGTTGGTTACGCTGCCTACAGTTGCTGCTGTTTCCTCCTGTACTGCTGCTCCGGCATCTGCACTTACTTCTTCTGCCAATACATTGTAAGGTATTAACACACCATACGGTACAGAACTGCTAGCCATCAGTACTGCTGATAAAAGCGCTGCTGCCTTTGTCACCTTTCTTCTCATAATCGTCCTCCTGATTTGTTTTTAGTGTTTTTATAAAAGCATTCCTGAAGTCTCGTATTTTTAGCACATTTTTAAAAAATCACGAACTTTTTAAAAAACTTTTATAAGTTTTCACCAATTGTTTTTATTATATTATTTTTAAATCAGATAGTCAACCATGATTGCAGTTATTTTTGCTACTCAACTACTGATATTTGTCACATTTTTTGTGCATTTTACATATTTTTCACTCTTATATCAATTTATATGCAAATTCTTACATATATCTTTCCCAAAACCGTCTACCGGCAATGCAAAAAGGCTGCCACGAAATTTTTGAATTTCCATGGCAGCCCCGCGGGCTATCAAATTTGAGTAATTATCTTTTTTATCTGCGAATCAGCTTTCTTTTTCTAAGAAATTCATAAGCACCTGCTCCTGCCGCTGCAACTGCTGCCGCAAGGAATCCAAATCCATTGGCTGTATCCCCTGTCTGTACGCCTGTATCCGCAGACTGCTGTGCATTTTCTGATTTCTCTGACACATCATCGGTATTCTCACCCTGCTGTGTTCCTGAACCTGCATCATCCTTCTTTACATCGTCTGTTTTTGTATCATCTTTCTTTGTGTCATCCGGCTTGGTAATATCATCTTTTTGTACCGTTTTATTTTCATAGTATACTGCAAACGGACTGAAGCTGTCTGCCTCAAAACGGATACCTTCACTTGTAAGCTGTGTTTCCAGCTTTTCAATGACACCGGTCTTTTCATTCAGATGATATACAATTACATTCACTTTGCTGTAATCAATTCCTTCTTTATAAGCAAATGTAATCTGGATTTTACCGCTTTCAAGCATAACTGCCTGACCGTTCTCATCCTGTAATTCAATGTCATAATAATCCACTGTACTTCCGTCAGCAATTAATATTCCGCCAGCTGTAAAGCCTTTCATAATTGAGTCAATTACGCTGTTTCCGGCTTTTTCAATGACAACACTGACTTCTCCCGGATTTACGGTTTCACCGGCTGCATTTTTAATTACGGCATTTTCATCAACCGCTACATTCTTAACAACCTCTGCCTTATCAACAACCGTTATATCTGTTTTCGGTTCTTCCTGCTGTGTTCCATACAATGTGGCAGTTCTTGCACTGTAATCATAGTCCCCCATGACTGTGTCCGTCTTAAAGTTTGCTGCCTGTGCACTTGTCAGGTATGGGCGCTTATTATTTACTGTATATCCCGGACCGTAAGAACCATATTCTGCAAATCTTGCATTTTCAGCTAAGTTACCGCTCATGTCGCCGTAAGATGTTTCCAGCGAAATCGCCCTGCCTAAGTAACAGTTCATAAATGTTGTTGAATCATCTGCGCCCCACGGACGTGCCATTCTGTATGCGCCGTCTGCTACGCCTTCTTCTGCAAGGAAGCGGCAGTTGTTAAATACGTATCCGTAAGGTGTGGAAGCATATGTTCTTCCGGCTGTATAGCATCCGTCTGATTTGTATTCTGTATATCTTGCAACAATATCACAGTCTTCAAATACGGAAGTACCTGCACCATAGATAAAGTCAACATTACCTGTAATATAACATTTATTGAAATACTGTCTTGTCACAGCATAATTGCCGTTTTCATCTTTCGTTCTTGTATCGGTCAGCAGGGTATCCTGATAGCCGATTAATCTTACATTAATACATGCTGTCTGGTCAGCCACAATACACAGGGCATCTGCCTGCTGGTCCGAACCGTTTGTATAGTCATATGAATTTTCAACCGTCAGATTTTCTGCTGTGAAGCCTGTTGCTGCCGTATCTACATACATTGCGTTACGGTTCCACATACTGTCTGCATTTCCGTTGGCAACACATACAGAATAGAATAAATGGGTCTTTTCACTGTCCTGTCCGAGAAGACTTACATATGGTGATTTTACTTCAACACGTTCATTATATTCACCATTTTTAATGTAAATTACTTTGGCTTCTGCATTATCTTCCGGCACTGCATTGACTGCTGCCTGAACAGTCTTATATACCGGCAGTCCGTCTGACTCTGCACCGTCTTCGCCTGTATATGCCGCATCTACAACAATATCAACATCCGGGTTTGCAACAAAATTAAATGTCTTTCTTGTCGCATTGCCCTCTGCATCAGTAAATATAACGGTAACGTCATTTCTGCCTTTCTTTAATTCAGGTTCAAACTTCATTTCATCGCCCGCACCGACAGTTTTAGTATCTGCCAGCACGTCATTTACATAAAGCTGTGCTGTTCCTGCTTCGTCTGCTGTAAGAACCAGCAGTGCATTATCATCGAAAACAGTATCATTGGACTTATATGCTACTGTCAGTTTTGTTGCTTCATTTTCATATACATAAGCGCCTGTATGGCCGTCTGATGTCAATACCTGCATCGTTGCTGACGGATTACTTGTATTCTTGTCATTTTTTGCTACAACATAGTAATAATACGGTTCTTCTTCGACAACATCTGTGTCCGTAAATGCAATTTCTGCTGTTGTCTTAACCAGCACTGCTTCACCGTCAGAGCCCAGTTTTCTGTACACATCATAAGAAGATGCACCTTCTACGGCATTCCATGACAGTTCTACCTTAGATTTGCTGCCTGCGGCTGTTAATTCCGCCTGTGCAAGTGGTGCCTGATAATCCGTTATTTCAGTTTCTACTGCTGTTCCCATTGTTGTTCCGCCATAAGGCACAATCTTAAACTGATACTTTCCATCGCCGTCCATTCCGGCATAACTGAAGCTGTTCACCTTAGAATCAGAAATCTTTGTATATTCACCGCCATCCTTTGATACATATACGGCGTATTTAATATTGCCTGAGCCTTCTTCTGCAACATCCCATGTAATATTCATGCTCTTTCTGTCAGAAGCTACTTCTGTTGCAGCATTTGTAATCACTGGTGCTACACCGACTGCAACATAATAATCGTTCTGGTCATATACAACCGTACCTTCTGCATTCTTTAAGGTCAGGTTACTGATTTCTGCCGTAACACCTGAAAATGCCAGACCATAGCGTACTGTCTGTCCTGTCTGCAAGTCTGCATAAGACTGTGTCAGGTCAAATTCACCCGGATTTGCTTCTGAACCCATAAGCACCGTTCCATCTGCGCTTACAACTTTCATGCTGGCTGTATTGCCACTCTTTGTGTAAGTCAGTGTATATGTGCCGCCCAGCTCATATCCGTTTGCTGTATCAGTTTTTTTGCCAACCTTTGGAGATCCGCAGTTTCCTGTACCGCTTATTGTTGAAAATGTATGCTGGATCACAATATTTTTCTGGATATGTAATACGTCACACTTCATGGCGCTGCCGGTCTTCGCGTTAAACTGTCCGATGGCAAGACCCTGCTTATCTGTACCGGAATCCAACTTTGTCACTGTAATATCTGCTGAAATCGTCATATCTTCTGATGTTTCCGGGAACAATAAGTAATCCATTCCTTTATCATCTCTGATATTTCCTTTCACTGTTGCGCTTCTTGTATGATTTACGGATAAAATGTTGCCGTTTGCGGAAGTTTCAAAGGAATTTCCGGCATCATAATTTCCTGAGTAATCTTTACTGCTTGACTGTGAGAAGTTCACTTCTCCTGCCTCTGAATCAAAAATCTGCTTTTTAACATCTGCCCCGTCATCCGTTGTATATGCAGAAGTTACCGTTACATCCGAAAATTCTGCAGTTACTCCTTCTGTTGCAAAGAAACCGATTGTCTTTGCGGATAATCCGGAAATTGTCTGTGTCTTTACCTTTTCATCAGAAAAATCAGCTGTCGAAGCAACGTGATAGGTTGCTTTTTCCCCTGAAACTTCTAATTTAATATAAATGTCAGAAGAAGCGGTTGTGACTGCCGTATTGACCTGTGATGCACCGCCGCCTGCTGCTTCTTTATGGTATCCGTAACGGATCTGATTCTTGCTTCCATTTGCAAAATCTGCATACAGTGCTGCACTGGCACTTCCCGCTTCATCTGCGGTATTACGGATTAACAGTCCTGCGTATCCTGCATTGCCGTTATTATTGACGGTCATCTTCGCTGTAATGGTTAAATCTCCTTTACCCTCAAAATAAGCGTAGAATAAATCATCACTTCCTGCTGATTTATCAAATTTTGTACCGGCACCGTTTACCGTTACAGTCTTTGCTGCTGCATCATACGCATAAGTTCCTGTTCCCTCGTGTGTACCTACTTCCTGCGTTTTCCAAAGTGTTGTAAGCGGCTTTGTACTCTGCGCCGTTTCCTCAGCATAAGCTGTTACCCTTCCTGCTGCATTTCCCAAAATAGAATCCACTGTCTGTACCGGTACTGCACTTACAACCAGACATGTTGCCAATGCCATGCTCAGCAGTCCGCTCGTCCTTCTGTTTTTAATCATTGTAAAAAAACCTCCCTTTTTGTTCTTTTCCAAAAGAAAATACATATCTTTTTGCAATTAATTTAATTGTCAAAATATATATTTTCTTTAAGAAAAGAACCCCCTTATTAAGTCACCTCAATAAAGGGGTTCCTTGACTTTTATATTCGTTTATATTCGTCTGAATCCGGTATCATGCCTATGCGTGCTTTCTTTTCTTAGAAACTGCATATACACCTGCTGCGCCAAGCAGTAAGAGGATATAAAGCATCATATTTGCCATATCACCTGTTTCTACAGATTCACTGCCTGTTGTCTTCTGGAATAACAGACCACCTGTCATCTTACCGCTCAAATCAATCTTTGCAGAAGCCTGACCGCCTACAACAGCGCCAGCCTTTGCATTGGCTGTAAGTACCAGTAAGCCGTTCATATTGATTGTATTGTCACTGTTTCTTGTAACCGGAATCGCTGCATATACGTGTGTGTCATAATTCATCTTTGTATCTGTAGATACAAACCAGTCTGCCGTTACGGCTGTTGTACTATTATTTGTTCCTGCTTCCGTGCAGTTCCAGAAATAGTTGCTTGACTGATATACCTTAGAAGCATCCTGTGTACCCTTGAACTTAAATGTTTCATTCACACTTGTCTTCTGTGTTCTCCATGAAAGAACACCTGTTGCCATAAAATCGGTATTTGCTGCATCATTTGTATACATAGCTACGTTTGAACCGCCATTATTGTATGATGTAGAATTGGTTACCTGAATATCCGGACAGCTGTTAGAATCAATACCCTTTGCCTTGTTATCAAATGCTACGGAATTGATTAACTTGTGGTATCCTGACATGCTTGAACCACCCATCTTAAATCCGTTACCGTTACCGGCATCAGTACCGTCTTCCAGATAACCGTTGCCGTAAGCTACACAGTTCTGGATTGTTACAGCACCGATTGAGCCTGTTTCTACCTTTGCAAATAAATCCCATCCGTCATCTGCATTGTTGTATGCGATACAGCCGTCAAATGTATTTCCTTCACCGATTGTCAGCTTTGCTGCAAATCCGTCTGCATCTTCGTAACCCTCATCGGCATTGCCGTATGATGTACAATTTAATACTAAGTTGTTGCTTGGCCATTCTTCTTTAGTATCTGTTGATGTAAAACGGCTGATCTGTAAACCGGTGTTACCGTTGTGATAAGTCCGTACGTTATCTACTGTACAGCTGCTTCCGCAAAGTCTGATACCATCCTTTGCATTTGCTGAATTTGTTACATCAAATCCCTGATAATACCAGTGATCACCGGCTAATACCATACCTTCACAGTTCTTGCCGAAATCAAATACCGGTCTGTCTGTAGAAGACTCTGCTGCCATAATGATTGGCTGGCTTTCCGTACCATCGATACCCGGCTGTACCGTAACTGTTGATTCTAAATTGTATGTACCTGAAAGAAGTACAATCTTCTGTCCCGGTGAAACAAATTTTACTGCTGTGTAAATGTCAATCGGATTTTCCTTTGTACCGACACCGTCTGATGTCGCATCCGGTCCGACATAAATCACGTCGCCGTCAAACTTGTTGTATGTTACCTTATAAGTAAATGTTGAAGCTTCATAAGAATCCAATACTTCAAATTCACTTGGTCTGTAACCTTCCACCGGTGTCATTGTTACTGTAAATGTATTCTCACCTAATGTTAATGTCGTTTCCCATACATATTTCTGACCGGCTGTTACATCTTCATCTGCAATGACCATTCCGTCTGCTGCAGTAACAACAACGTGACCGTCTGCATTGGCTACATAAGATAACTTGTAGCTTTCTGAATTGGATACAGAAGCAGATGTTACTTTATATGAAGGTGCTACGGTTGTAACCGGCTGTTCTTCTTTTGCTACATCATTTTCAGGTGAAACCGTTGTTAAGTTAATGTCTGTTACGCTAATCTTTGCTGTTCTTGAAGCGAAGAAACCAACATATACATTGTCTTCATCTAACTGTTCCAATGCCTTTGTGTCATAGTATTTCTTTGTCACAGTTTCGCCTGCTTCATTGGTATAGCTTACGAAATAACCTGTGTTATTTTTCTGAATAGACATCTTAAAGGTTGTCAGCGGATTCTCAACAGTTCCAGTAACATCCTTTGTTGCATTGCCAATCAGATTTCCCGTTACACCAGAGCTTTCCAGTGTTGTCATCTTTGAACTGAATTCATTGTTTACGGTTGCTGTATCGTTTGCTTCCAGCTTAGAAAGGTTTGCCTTTGTAACGCCTGTCTTTTCCTGTGAGCCGATACCTAACTTCATTGTTGCCTTTACAGAACCATCCGGTGCTGTTGTGCCGCCCTGCTTAATAGTGTCTAATGCCATGCTGCCATCTGCGTTTACATAGTATTCAACCTTTGTGACAGATGCCATATAGGAGTTGTTCCAGAATACAGAAGAATCACCGTTCTTACCAACTCTGTCGGCCGCCATTAAACCAAAGCCTTCCTGGCCGTTTGTCAGTGTCCATTCATCAACTGTTACGGTTGCTGACAATGTAAAGTTCATATTAGAAGGAATGGCTGTATAGTAGAAGGATAAACCGTCTGTAGAAGCCGGTACAATCTTACCCTTGCTGTTTAAATTCCAAAGTGTTACCTTTCCGTCATTTGCACTGCCTTCATAGCCTGCATTCTTTTCGTCTGAGCTGACGCCCTGTCCGAATGCTGAAAAAGCCCATACCTGCTGTGCTTCTGCAGTCGCTTTTGCTGTAATCGTTGCAGCTTCTGAAACGGCTGCCGGTAATACTCTGACTGCTGTCAGCTTGAAAGTATATTCCTTGCCGACTGTCAATCCTGAAACGACATATTCTGTTCTTGTTACAGATACAGGCTGTGTAAAGTCTGTTCCGTTTTCGCTGTATGATACTTCATAAGAAGAAGCTTCTGTCACTGCGTCCCATACGAGTGAAACCTTACCGCCGCCCTGGCTTGTTGCACTCTGGAAAGACGGCTTTGCAAGCGGAAGTTCAAAACCCTTAAATTCCTTATCTGTTCCTGTCTTGCCTGCTTCATCTTTTCTTGCTGCTGTAATTGTAAATGTATAATCACCGCTTGCAGCCGGTGTAAACGTAACTACACCTTCTGCTGCATCTTTTGCATAATTTTCTGTAGCTACAACAGTTCCTGCTGTATTCTTCATATCAACGGATACACTGTCTGCGCCGTCATAGCCGATTACCATTGTAAACGGAACTGTAATTTTACCGTCTGCTGCCGTAATCTCACCGATTGCCGGTGCTGCTACGTCTTCCCATGCTTTTCTTGCTGGTCTTTCGCCGCTGGAGGTCTGTTCCGCTGTGAAGCTTAACACTCTGACACCTCTGTTACGGTCTGCATCTTCCGGTGAAACAATCTGATAAGTACCTGCCGGTAAGCTGCTGTATGTAAGCTTTGTTGCGTTTGTTCCCTTAACAATAGTTGTTCCTGCATCTTCTGCAACCGTACTGTTGTCTGCTGTGTTTACAAGTGCAATTGCCGATTCATTCGAACCGCCTGTACTGCTTGCTTCAAAAGATACTGAAGCAGTACCTGTTACAGTAAACTGTAATGCACCGGATGCCTTTGAACCAAGTTCAATTGCCTTTAATGCACTGAAATCGGAAGAACTCTTTGTTCTGAATGTTGCTGTTCCGACAGTCTTTACATAATCAGAAGCAAAGACTGTTCCTTCAGCAATTGCTGTCTTATCGGCTGTTACGCTGTAAACTGCCGGTGAAAGGTCTGCAACCGCAAACGCATATGTTGTTGTAACTGCGGCAGCTTCTTCTTCCTCAACTGTAATATCAAAGAATCTGCACGCTCTGTTGCGTTCTGCATCTTCCGGTGATACAACCTGATAAGTACCTGCCGGTAATGCTGTATACTTTAACTCTGTCTTTTTTGTTCCTGCTACAACAGCTGTTCCTGCATCTTCTGCAACCACACTATTGTCCGCTGTATTAATCAGTGCCACTGCGGATTCATTAGAGCCGCCCGTACTGCTTAATCCTACTACTACGGAAGAAGTACTTTCCGTTGTAAACTGCACGGCACCTGCCGCCTTAGATGCCAGTTCGTAAGCCTTTATGCTTCCGTCACTGTTGGTTCTCTGGGTCACTTTTCCTACGATTTTAAAGTACCCGTCATTAAATGTTGTTCCCTCTGCAATCACGGCTTTGTCATCCCCAACTGAAGCCTGCGCTGTTGCATCAAAAGAGTGGACCGTACTTGCTGCTGCTTTTGTTACAGTCCAGTCCATAGGCATAATACCTACTGTGAGTAAAACTGCCATTACGACCGCCATTACTCTTTTTGACTTTTTAGTCTTCATAATTACTCTCCTCTCGTGAAATTAGCCCTATTGTCAATTTTTAATCAAAAATGTAAAATTCGTATTACATTTTTGTTAAATCTCTCCAATGACACTAATCTATCACAAACATTCCACCTTTTCTACAAAAAAATAGTGATTTTCGCTCTTGTTTACTGATTATTTTAGGTGTAAAATATAGTATATGTTAATATTACGCAAATACATTATGATTTTTTGTGCATTTTTACCATTTTACATTTTAAAAACATCCGAACAAAATTTTATAAAATTGTTCAGAAACGAGGATTTCTATGGCTGTAACATCACGATTTGAAATTTCCAAAAAGACCCATCAGGCGTCTTACCATATGCACTCTGCGCATGCACATTCTTATTATGAAATGTTTTACCTGATCAGCGGCGGGTGCGATTTATTTATCAAAAACAATGTCTACCACCTGACGCCCGGCAATATTACATTTATTCCTGCAGATACGCTGCACCGCACTTCTTACTCGGAGGCTGCCCTGCATGAATGTGTATCGATTGAATTTACACAGAGTTATTTAAGTGAGCTGGTTGCAGAATTCGGCACAGTATGGCTGCAAAGCCACCTGTTTTCCAAAATCTTTTATCTGCCGGAGGACTGCCGCAGCGATATCAATGCCATGCTGAGTCTGATTCTTGCCGAACACCAGTCGTCTGATATTTTTTCAAACTGCATGTTAAAAATGTATTTTCAGACCTTGGTCGTGCGTATTTTACGATATATTAATGATGCTTCAATTCTGATTGTCAACAACAACACACGTGCCACCGATGAAGCACTCCAGATTGCCGTAGACTACATTAACGAACACTTTAAAAATAATATTACACTGGATGACATGGCAGAACTGCTGCACTTAAATCCTTCGTACTTTTCCAAAAAATTCAAGTCTGCAAACGGTCTGGGGTTTAAAGAATACTTAAATAATGTGCGGATTAATCATTCTGAAAAACTGCTTCTGGAAACCGGTATGAGCATTACGGAAATCGCCTTTGAATGCGGCTATGATAACAGCAACTACTACGGCGACGCCTTTAAGAAAGTAAACGGCGTGTCCCCATCGACATTCCGGAAACTGAAAGGGAATATTGTTGACCGGTGATACGGAATACAAGAAATAAAAGCTGCACAGATACTACTTTTTCTGTGCAGCCTTTTTATTTTACTTTACAATTTTATTGCCTGTTATTCCTCTGCCGATTCTTCTGCCTTTTCATAGGCTTCCAGAATCACCGCCTGTAACCGTTCTCTTGTCGAGGTGTTGATTGGGTGGGCTACATCCCTGTACTCACCGTCTGACGACCTTCTGCTTGGCATCGCAATAAATAACCCCTTATCGCCTTCGATAACCTTAATATCGTGTACAACAAATTCATCATCTATTGTAACCGATACAACTGCCTTCATCTTTCCTTCTTTGCTGATTTTTCTAACACGTACGTCTGTAATATTCATAAGCGCCCCTTCTGCTGCCCCCTGTTGCAGCCATAATCTTTTTGTGTCGTTGCAGTTTTTTAGTAATAAATCGGACTGTTTTCATCAAGAATCAGCGGTTCGCCCTCACCCTTGTAATTGGTATTGGCTTTAATGGTACTTCCGCTTTCCACAATGCAGTTCTCCAGATAAGAGTTATCCCCAATATATGCATTATTTAAAATAATGCAATTCTTTACTACACTGTTATTTCCGATATAAATCTTTTTAAACAAAATCGAATTTTCAATTGTACCGTTGACAATGCAGCCACTTGATACAAGGCTGTTGCTGACCTGCGCACCACAGTTGTACTTTGCCGGCGGTAAATCTTCTACCTTTGAATAAATATCCGGATACTGCTTAAAGAAATAATCACGGACATCTTTCTTTAAAAAGTCCATATTAGTTTTATAGTAAGACCTTACGGATGAGATATTGCTCCAATAGCTTTCCAGCTTATATCCGTAAATCTTTTTAATATTCTTATAACGTATCAGAATATCCCTTACAAAATCATGACGGTCTTCTGAAGCTGCCTTTTCAATCAGTTCAATCAGCAGTCTTCTGCGGATTACATAGATTCCTGTTGAAACAGTGGAAAGATTGGTTTCCAGCGGTTTCTCATCGATATCGGTAATCCGTCCTTCCTCTGTCATCGTTACCAGTCCGAAACGGTTAATCTCCGAACGGTCTGTCATTTTCTTGACAACCATCGTAATATCCGCTTTCTTTTCGATATGGTACTCCAGCACTTTATTATAATCCATCTTATAAATGCCATCACCGGATGCGATAACAACATACGGCTCATGGCTTGTCTTTAAGTAATTCAGATTCTGATATAAAGAATCTGCCGTACCGCGGTACCAGTAGCTGCTGTCTGCTGTAATTGTCGGTGTAAATACGAACAGTCCTCCCTGCTTTCTTCCGAAATCCCACCATTTTGATGAACTTAAATGCTCATTTAAAGAACGGGCATTGTACTGTGTAATAACAGCCACTTTATTAATACGGGAATTGGACATATTACTTAATGCAAAATCAATTGCCCTGTAGCTTCCCGCAACCGGCATTGCCGCGATTGCCCTCTTTTTTGATAAATCTTTCATCAGTTTGTTATTGCCACCGGCCAGAATAATTCCTATTGCTTTCATACATTATCACCTGCCTTAATTATGATGCCTCCGCTTGCAAGCTGCCCTTCCTGATAATCATCAATGGTCGTCTCGCCGGAAATAGCTGTATTCTTACCTACTGTTACATTGTCCGGGATAACGGAACATTCACCGACTGTAACAAGGCCTGAATTATAAATTTTTGGTTTAAATACATTCTCTGCTTCTTCGCCTGCCCCAAGTTCAACATGGCTGCCAATCTGAACATCTTCTGCAATAATCGACTTTGTAACAATACTGTCTTTTCCGATAACAGAATTGTTCATAATAATTGAATCACGTACCACCGTGCCTTCTTCTATGACGACGCCGGCACCGATAACGGAATTATAAACCTTTCCGTAAATTTCCGTTCCATCACCGATAATACTCTTTTCTATGTAAGCATTTTCCCCGATATACTGCGGCGGAATCGTATCCGTGCGGGTATAAATCTTCCAAAATTCTTCATACAGGTTAAACACCGGGATAATATCAATCAATTCCATATTTGCTTCCCAATAAGAACTGAGTGTTCCGACATCTTTCCAGTATCCGTTGTACTCATACGCAAAAATGCGTTTATTGTTCTCGAAGCAGTACGGAATAACATGCTTGCCAAAGTCACATTCATTCTGGTCTTTCAGTTTGATTAAAGCTTCCTTTAATACCTTCCAGCTGAATATGTAAATACCCATTGACGCCAGATTGCTCTTTGGCTGCGTCGGTTTTTCCTCAAATTCTGTAATGCGGTTATCTTCATCTGTTACCACGATACCAAAACGGCTCGCTTCTTCCATCGGAACCGGCATTGCGGCAATCGTAATATCCGCATTGTTCGCCTTATGATAATCCAGCATGATTTTGTAGTCCATCTTATAAATATGATCTCCTGACAAAATCAAAACATAATCGGGATTATACTGTTCCATATACTCCAGATTCTGATAAATGGCATTGGCTGTTCCTGTATACCACTCACTGTTTGAACTCTTTTCATACGGCGGAAGTACGGTTACACCACCGACATTTCTGTCCAAATCCCACGGAATACCAATACCGATATGCGAGTTCAGTCTTAACGGCTGATACTGTGTCAGCACACCTACCGTATCAATGCCTGAATTAATGCAGTTACTCAATGGAAAATCGATAATCCTATACTTTCCACCAAAAGATACCGCAGGCTTCGCTACCTTTGCAGTCAGCACTCCCAGTCTGCTGCCTTGTCCCCCTGCCAATAACATGGCAATCATCTCTTTTTTAATCATGCTATCACCTCTGATGTTATAATAATAAACCTGTTTTGATAAAACAATTATATCATATGTGACTCATTAAGTAAAAAGAATTTTGTAAAATTCTAAATATTTTTATCCTTTAATAAAACAATTACACTTGTATATAACACATACGCAATACAATTTACATTTTATGCGGATATTTTCAAATAATACCTATTTTTCCGATATAATTTAAGATGTCAAGGTCATAATCCTTATCACCGCGATGCGCTCGCGCAAGCGCGGCTGTAAGAATTCATGACCCGCCCAGTATTCGCATAAAAGTGAAGCGAATGCTGCACGATATGCGAATACTGGGCAGGATTGTGAGAGTGCGCAGCACGGAGCAATCCATATGACATCTGTACCGTAAATATTATGTCAGTACCGGCGAAAATAAAGTTTGAATTTTTCCGCAATACGTTTATAATATGATTGTATGATGTTTTTCATCTGCTATATTTAATAAGAAAGGATTCAACCATGTATCATATTAATTTTAATAATCCTATTCATGTACATTTTATCGGTATTGGAGGAATCAGCATGAGCGGTCTTGCACATATACTGCGGGATAAGAATTTTACCGTATCCGGCTCAGATGCTGCTGAATCTGCACTCACGAAAGAACTTACTGCCGCAGGCTGTCATATTGTATACAGCCAAACGGCTGACAATATTACCAGTGACATTGACTTAGTAGTCTACACAGCTGCCATCAGGGACACCAATCCTGAACTTTCGGCAGCAAGAGCTGCGGGTATTCCTACGATTACCCGTGCCGAACTGCTCGGACAGATTATGACCAACTACAAAACCGCTGTCAATATCGCCGGTACACACGGAAAAACAACGACAACTTCCATGCTGACGGAGATTTTAATGGCAGGTAACTGTGACCCGACCATTTCTGTCGGCGGCATTTTAGACAGTATCGGCGGTAATATCCGTGTCGGACAGTCCGGTATTTTTGTAACAGAAGCCTGTGAATATACCAACAGCTTCTTATCCTTCCACCCGACCATGAACATTATTTTAAATGTCAAGGAAGACCACCTCGATTTCTTTAAGGATATTGACGATATCCGTCATTCCTTTAAGCTGTTTACTGAAAAGCTTCCGGCAGACGGTACTTTAATTATCAATACCGATATTGACAATTACGAATACTTCTATCAGGACACTTCCTGTGAAGTCATTACTGTCGGTTCTGACCCGGCTAAGAGCATGTACAGCGCTGCAGATATTGCTTTTGATGAAATGGGCTGCTGCACGTACACTCTTTTAATAGAAGGAACACCTTCCGGCCAGATTCATCTTTCTGTTCCCGGCGTGCATAATGTATACAATTCTCTTGCCGCCATTGCCGCCGCAAAAAAGCTGGGACTTTCACTTGAAGTGATTGCCACCGGTCTTTCAGGTTTTCACGGTACAGAACGCCGCTTTGAAAAGAAGGGCGAATTTAACGGTGTCACAGTCATTGACGACTATGCCCACCACCCGGATGAGATTAAGGCAACGCTTGCTTCGGCTGCCCATTATCCGCACAAAACCGTCTGGTGTGTATTCCAGCCGCATACGTATTCGCGTACCAAAATTCTGCTCACGGAATTTGCAGAAGCACTTTCCCACGCAGATAAGGTTGTTCTTGCCGATATTTATGCTGCAAGAGAAACGGATACACTGGGCATCAGCTCTCTTGATTTAAAACACGAAATCGAAAAACTGGGCAAAGAGTGTTTTTATTTTGGCTCTTTTGAAGAAATTGAGAAATTTTTATCAAAAAATTGTATCAACGGCGATTTGTTGATAACTATGGGTGCCGGAAATGTCTATCAAATCGGGGAAGCCTTGATTTCTCAATAATTTCAGTAAAATAGTTTGGTTTTCAACATAGTTATCCACATTATCCACATACTTAATCACATTTTTGTTGATTCTGTGTGTGGATTTCCTGTTTATAAGGACTTGTCCACAATTCCGCTTTTTACACGCATTTCATTTTTCTTTTACAAGTTATCCACATTATCCACAATATCCCCAGTGGATAACCCTGTGTTTTCCACCTGTTGATTTTGTTTTGGTGTGTGTTATAATGAAGAAACTGAATTGATAAGGAAGTTTTTTGTATGAATACAATTACATTACATATGGAAAACCGTGCGGATAACACCGCCGTTTCCAATTATTTTATTGACACCTTAATGCCACAGGCAAATGGTGAATTTGTAAAAATATATTTGTATCTTCTGCGTTGTGTGTCTGCCGGTCACATTTCTTTATCTGTGTCTGAAATGGCAGATTTATTCAACCAGACGGAAGCCGACATTCTGCGCGGGCTGCGCTACTGGGATAAAATGAATGCCCTGCGCTTAAATTTCAGCCCGGACGGCATGCTGACAGGCATCTCCTTTACGGATTTATCCGCTTCGTCCGCTTCCAGGGGGGCTGACCCCCGCTATGCAGACAATTCTGTCATGCCAAATGCCATCGTAAACAGTCCGGCTGTCAATACTGCCGTGTCAGCTTCTGCACCTCACACTATGACATCCACTGTGGCTCCTCTGATGGAAACGGCAGCCGCAAAAGAAACCGCCGGTCCGGAATCCTATTCCATGACCCGCATCAGCGAATTTAAACTTGGCGATGAAAATTTTGCCATGCTTTTATTCGCCGTAGAAGAATACATGGGCGAACCTCTTGGTTCTTCTGCACTTCAGCGGATTGCCTATTTTTACGACACCTTAAAACTGCCCGCAGACCTGATTGAATATCTGGTCGGCTACTGCGTACAAAAGGGTCATAAGAGTATGCGCTATATTGAAAAAATTGCTGCCAGCTGGGCAGAAGCCGGAATTACTTCCGTCAAACAGGCAAAGCTTGAAACAGCAAACCACAATATGACCATTTACTCCGTGATGAATGCCTTTGGCATCGGAAGCCGCGACCCCGGACAGCGGGAACGGGAGTTTATCACCAAATGGACGGACACGTACTGCTTTGATGCCGATATGATTATTGAAGCCTGCAACCGCACTTTAAAGGCAACGCATCAGCCGAGTTTTGAATACGCAGACTCTATCCTTACCAAATGGAATAAGGCAAATGTAAAAACACCCGAAGATATCCGCAAATCAGATGCTGAATATGAACTGCTGCGCAATCAGAAAAAAGCAACCAATGCAGCTTCTGCTCCCGGCACAAATAACAACCGTTTTCACAATTTTCACCAGCGTGATACCGACATTGACAGCTTAGAGAGCGCTTTAATCAGCAATAACAGCTAGAAAGGACAAGGTTATGGCACTTACCAATTCCCAACATGATGCAATTATGCGGACTTACGATGCGATCCGCACCGAAAACCGGCATATCCAGAATGAACGGTATGCGCAGGTGACTGCCGCATGTCCTGAAATTGCCCAAATCGAAGACGATATTATCGGGCTTTCCATGCAGGCGGCGGCAGAAATGTTAAAAAATCCGGATTACAAGACCGCCTACCGGAAAAAGCTTTCAGAACTTGCAGACCGTAAAGCCGCCTGTCTTGCCGCTCTTGGCAGACCTGCGGACTATTTAGAGCCTGTCTATACCTGTCCGAAATGCAAGGATACCGGCTATATCGGTCAGCATAAATGTGCCTGCTTCACCAAAAAAGCCATTGAGCTGGTGTATCACGATTCTAATTTAAAAAATATCATCACGACGGAAAATTTTGATACCTTTTCCTATGAATGGTATGATAAAAAAACGCCGATTCCGTCCATTGGACTGACACCCTATAATAATATGCAGAATATTGTGTCCATATGCCACCGCTTTGTGGATGAATTTGACACTGCCTATGATAATCTGCTGCTTTTTGGCGATACCGGTGTTGGAAAGACATTTTTAACCAACTGTATTGCAAAGGAACTGCTTGATTCTTCACACAGTGTCATTTACCTGACTGCCGTGGAATTATTCCAGTGCTTTGAACAGCAGGATTTTAACAAGCCGGATACATCCGATACAGCAATTGACAGCAGCTACATTTTAGACTGTGATCTGCTCATTATTGATGACCTCGGCACGGAATTTGCCAACAGCTACACCAGCTCCCGCCTGTTTTACTGTATCAATGAACGGATTCTCAGAAGAAAAAGCGTGGTTATCTCAACCAACCTTTCGCTCTCAGATATCCGCAACATGTATTCGGAGCGAATTTTTTCGCGCCTCACCAGTGCTTATAAGCTGTTAAAGCTTGCGGGTGCCGATATCCGTCTTTTGAAAAAAACAGGGCAAAAACCTTAGGAAATCATTGACTTATCGGCAAAGAATGATTATATTTTATATTGTGTTAAATACAAATTTGTATCGTATTATACTAATGGAGGATTTTAATTATGCCACGAGACGAACGTCACACACAAACTATTCCATATGGTACCTTAGGTATCGTTCCTTTAGCCAGCTGTTCAGAATTAGGCAAAAAGGTAAATAATTATCTTGTTGACTGGAGAGAACAGCGCGACCACGAAGATGAATCTACACTCGCTTTTAGCGGATATAAAAGAGATTCTTATATCGTAAGTGCAAGCACCCCTCGTTTTGGTTCCGGTGAAGGAAAGGGTGTTTTAAACGATTCCGTACGTGGATATGATTTATATATCATGGTTGACGTATGTAATTACAGCCTTGAATATTCTTTATGCGGTTATAAGAACCATATGTCACCGGATGACCACTATGCAGATTTAAAGCGTGTTATCGCTGCTGCCGGTGGTAAAGCACGCAGAATTACCGTTATTATGCCATTCCTGTATGAAAGCAGACAGCATAAACGTTCAGGACGTGAATCCTTAGACTGCGCACTTGCATTAAAGGAACTCACAGATATGGGTGTGGATAACATCATTACATTTGATGCACATGACCCGCGTGTACAGAACGCAATTCCGTTAAAGGGATTTGAATCCGTTTCTGCTACGTATCAGTTTATTAAATATCTTTTACTGGGTGTTGACGATTTACACATCGACAGCGACCATATGATGGTTATCAGCCCGGATGAAGGCGGTATGGGACGTGCTGTTTACTTTGCAAACGTCCTCGGTCTGGATATGGGTATGTTCTATAAAAGACGTGACTATACAAAGATTGTCAACGGACGTAACCCGATTGTTGCCCATGAGTTCTTAGGCTCTAACGTAGAAGGAAAAGATGTTGTCATCATCGACGATATGATTTCTTCCGGCGAAAGCATGATTGATGTTGCTGCTGAATTAAAGAGAAGAAAAGCAAAGAGAGTCTTCTGTGCGACAACCTTTGGTCTGTTCACAAATGGATTTAAGAAATTTGATGAAGCTTATGAAAACGGCGTTATTGACCGTGTTCTTACAACGAACCTTGTATACCAGCCGGAAGAACTGCTTTCTAAGCCTTGGTATATCAATGTAGATATGAGCAAATACATTGCTTTATTAGTTGATACGTTAAACCACGATTCTTCTATCAGCAACTTATTAAGCCCTGTTGAAAGAATCCAGCAGCGTGTTAAGGAATACAACGAAACACATTACGGCAAGTAATATTAATGTATGCAGGCTTTGGGCGCTGCCCGGCAAAAAGGGATAGGAAAATGTTGATTCACATTTTCCTATCCCTTTAATTTATGGCTTGTTCGATTTCTCATCTACCCGCATCAACGGACGACTTTGTGCCGCTGTCGGCACAAAGTGTTATGTGAACAAGCTTTGATTTATGGCTTGTTCATATTTACCACTCTCCGCGTGCCGTTGCATCGGGATCGGTTCTTGTCGTGGCGTCAATATCGCCATACTGCATCGGTGCCGTTGTCTTTGGCTGTGCCGGTGCTGTCGTCCATCGCTGATACGGTGTTGTTGTTGGCACCTGTGCTGTCGTGGACGGAACCTGCTGCGGTGTTACCTGTTCAATACCGGTCGTTTCCATTTCCGGCACAATTGCTGTAGTTTCCTGCGGTAAGGATTGCGTTTCCTCCTGTACTGCCGCTGTCGTCTCCGGTTGTGTTGTCTGCTGTGTAACCGTACTGAAATCTGTTACAGGCAGATTGGTATGCACCGCCGTCATAAAATCTTTAAAGATTGCATTGACACGGCTGTTGACACCGGACATTTCTTTTGGATAATCGTATCCTGCCCATACCGTTGTGGTGTAATACTTGCTGTATCCGCAGAACCATACATCTTTGCTGGCATTTGTCGTTCCCGTTTTTCCGGCAACAATTGCATTTTCCACATTTGCTGATGTTCCCGTACCGCTTAATACAACTTCCCTTAACATCTGTGTCATCATGCGCGATGCACTTTTATCATAAACCTTGCTGTCACGGTTCGTTTCATTGACAACCGTTTTATTGGAAGCATTTACAATAAGACGGATACAGGTTGCTTTTCTGTATACACCGTCATTGGCAAGTGCTGCATATCCGCCTGCCATTTCTTCCGTTGTCACACCATACGTAAAACCGCCTAATGCACCGGCATTGTAATCTTTATCCACCCAGATTTTATGAAATCCCATTTTTATTAAAAAGGAACTTCCCGTCTTTGGCGTAATCTGCTGATAAATGTTCCATGCAACCGTATTTTTAGACCATTTTACGGCATCTGTCAACGTCATCTCTCCGGCATAGCTTGCATCGGCATTGGCAGGACCGCCGTCAATCTGCGAATCGGTAACCTTCGTATCCGGCGTATTGCCAAGCTGCAAATACGGTGTGTAGACATTTAACGGCTTAATACAACTGCCCGGCTGGCGGTAACTCTGATACGCACGATTTAAAACATAGCCCTTGATGTCTTCCTGACTGCGCGAACCGACAATCGCCACCACATTTCCGGTGCTGTTATCCACACACGTTGCCGCTCCCTGCATACTGTATACACCTTCCGAAGACTTTTCCGTATATGCCGCCAGATTGTTATCTACTGCCTGCTGTAACTGATTTTGTATATTCATATCAATGGAGGTGTAAATGCTGTAGCCACCGCTTAAAAGCTTCTGCTGACACATATTGTAAAATGTATCATACGTAGCTTCATATGCATTATAATCGTCTTCCGAACTGAAATTATAACGGAAGGTAAAGCCCGATACACTCATCAGCGATTCGGTTGCACAGTGCCTTGCATACGTTACAACCGAATTGTTAATCTCCTCTGTCTGATGCGGATTTAAGACAACCTCTTCTGTTTCAGCCATATAGCGGTCGAGCGAACCAATATCATCCGCCTCGTAAAGCTGCTGTAAAATGAGGTTTTTACGCTGGACGGTATTGTCATAATTTGTCAGCGGATTATAGCGTGTCGGATTGTTGGGAATCGCCGCGATAAAAGTCTGTTCCGCAAGCGTAAGCTCTGACACGGATTTGTCAAAATATCCTCTTGCCGCAGCTTCCACGCCATAATATCCGTTTCCGAAATAAATATTGTTCAGGTAAAATTCCAGAATCTGATTCTTACTGTACTTCTTTTCCAGACCGACCGCAATAAAAATCTCCTCAACCTTACGCTGCCATGTCACTTCCTGCGACAGGAAAATATTTCTTGCAAGCTGCTGGGTAATGGTACTTGCTCCCTGCGCAATATCGTTGCTTTTCTGATTAATCACAATGGCACGCAGAATTGCCTTGATATCATAACCGGAATGTTTATAAAACTGGCGGTCTTCCATGACGACAAAGGAATTGACCAGTGTCACCGGAATCTCCTGATACGACACATAATACATATCCTTTGTATTCTTCATTGTACAGAGTTCCTGGTCATTCGTATCATAGATAATCGTTGTCTTTGAATCTTTAAAGGTACTGACCGAGCTTGCCGCTACATAAGAATCCGCCGCACGTTTTAAACGCACAACCGTAATCACTTTTGGAATCAGATAAATGAGTCCCGCAAGCACCGCAAGCACCAAAACTGCCCGTATGATTTTCTTAAACTTTTTCATGCAAACCTCTCATTAGTGTTTCATTAATAAATCCGATGTTTCATCCTTCTTAAAAATCATCTTATCTGAGTAACGCACCGTGATATTATTCACATTAGAAACCGCTTTTTTTAACACAAGAATCACCTCGGTCTTTCGGTTGGTCGTTGAAATGGTATCAATAACCAGACCGTCACTGGTGCTGTTTTCTTCCCGGTTAATCAGCTGGTCCATCGTTGTTTCTGAAAAACTGCCGTCTGCATTTTTCACAACACGGTACAGATTCACACGCAGCTTATCGACAATCGCATTAGACACATAAATGCCCGGCTCATTATATTCTTTCTGCATCGTATAATCCGATGCCATAATATTCACCTGATACATCGGGAAAAAAGTATTGCCGTCGCCTTCGGATACAATGTCCTCTGCATCAGCAATGCCATAAATAAAATCTGAATTAATGTAGCCCAGCACCTTGAGCTTTTCACCCGCATCTGCACGAATGGTATAATCCGTGCCATCCTGCATATTGAAAATGCGGATACTGTCCGTATCATATTGCGAATGATTTTCGCTGTATGCAATCATATTTCTGCCTTTAGAAACGGCATACGTTCCCTGTGCCAGTCCTGAAACTTCTGTCATGACTTCACGGCTGATTAAATTAATGGCATACAATGTATCGTCAATTAAAATATAAAACAAATTGTTGTCATTCACATAAGCAATGCCGCCAATGCGTTCTTCCATACTCTCATAGGAAACATCTACCGGCAGATACAGTTCTTCCTGCACCACATTTTCCCCATAATTATACGAACACAGCGAAATACCCATTTCCCCTTCGTGCGCGCCACGGCTCATGTAGCCGCAGATCAGAAAATAAAGGCTGCCTTCGTCCGATACGCTCATAATGCGGATTTCATGCTGGCTGCCGCGTTCCCGGATATTGTCCGAATCCTCTGCATCAAATGAAAAGACCTTTGTTAATTCTGAATTGTCCGAATCCAGTTCCCAGAGTGTATTCCGGCTGACAAATGCCGTATACTGCCCATTATCACTTGCCTGCGCCATCACATCCGTATCCGGCTGTATACCCAGATTAATTTTGGAGGATGACAGAAAATCATTCTGACCGTCAAAATACTGCCCTGCCTCACGCTCATAATCGAGCAGATACAATTTACTGCCGGACTGGCGTATTTTATAGTAATCTTTTACACGATATGTATCATAGGAATTATTATCATTTTCTGCACCCACCATATAATCTATTGTAATTTCTGCCGTTTCCTGACCAATCTGTGTAATTGAAGGAATTCTGTCACTTTCAATAAACGGTCCTAATTCACCCCAGCCAACCTGTGACTGCTTACTGTGAATATTGACCTTTCCGAAATTGGAATTATCTCCGGAAGATGTCGTTTCCAGATACTGTGTCAGATTTTTCAACTGTGTCTGGTCATACGCATAGCTGTTGAGTTCCAGCACATAATTCAATTTATCCTGCACCTGAAAATCCGTACCGCTGATAATCCGCGTGTAATAATAAATTTCTTCCTGCTTTTTTGTCGATATCGTAACCTCTAACAGATATTCTTTATTGTTATCAATCAGATTCTTAATATTAAGCACAACATCTGCACGGCTTTCGTCCTGCGTATAATCTTCTACTTTTGTATTTTCAATCAGCGATAAATCGCTTAAATCTCTTACCTTGTACGAAACACCCTCTAATTCCTGTCCATACAAATCCACTACAACGGACAATTTCTTATCTGTCGGCAGCGGTGTCAGTGTTTCTCCCATCATTGAAGCATCGACTTTCTGTGTATAACCGTATAACCGGTTAAACAACTGACCTTCTTCGGTCTGCATCATAACGACCGGAAGCGTTGCCTGTGTCATTGTCATTGTCGATATGGCTGACGTCTCATAATTCATGGATATAAATGTAACCACGACAGTTACCATAAATGC
>OGEK01000709.1_pt1 | contig 31912 bp, 32 predicted proteins | sample 1570641 | NCBI WGS metagenome assembly OGEK01 (sample SAMEA2582136, study PRJEB24529) | metagenome | biome: Human gut stool | place: China | collected 2011
TTTATTTGCAGGCTCGGTAATTGAATTGCCGAGGATTCCCGCTTATTATCCTAAAATAATCCATAACGCCATGAAAGGCAATGAACCATTTCTGACTCATTGCCTTTTACCTTACATACGCTGTAATTGATTGACCATACTTTCTGTTCTTCGAATTGCTTCTTTTTCTTCTCCTGATCCATTATGAATGTGATGTTACCAATGCTATAATACCACCGACAATCAACAATGGAAAAGCAATGTACATCAATCCACCTACAACCATACCAATCAATATCACCGGGAAGAAAATAACTGTACAAAGCAGTTTCATAATTCCCCAAGATGCTCTTAACCCAAAAACAAAAAATTTTCCTACAAACCAAATCATACAAATTGTAAATAATAATGATAACATTTTTACTCCTCCTGAAACTAATTCTAATATATGTCTTTCATTTATTCTTTTCTTTTTCTGTTAAATATTCTCCCCTATCACACGGGCACCAAGATCAACTATTTAATTCCTGGAACATTTTTCTGCATCAATCGCAAGTACAAACATCAGAGCATCCAACGCATTTCCTGTATCCGGCACATCAATAACATATGTATCAGTCATATGAAACAATTCTTTACTAACCCGTGCAATTGAATAACCGCTTCGATCAAGAATGCTATAATCCCATTCCATAATTGTTCCATCAATATGCCATCCATTATAATCAATATTATAATGTGGTGTCAGGAATGAGAATTCTTTGCTTAGACATCCGATATAACTGCCGTTTTTATAAATTTCAAATTTAGGAAGGAAGGTAAGAACTTTCTGAACAACCATTCCTACTTCATTTCCATAAGCATCATAAATTGCAAGTTTATGTCCCCAGGACAACTGCCCCTTTACTACATAAACAGTGTTGCCTGCTTCATCATAGATATCATAGCTGTCAAACCATGAAAACAGCCTTTGTTTAAATAATAGCTTCATAACTTTTCACCGCTCTCTCCAACAAACATAATAGGTTCTTTATAAGTACCATAATACCATGCCAGAACGCCTTAAAAAATATATAAATCGAAGAATTAACCCATCTTATTTCACAGATTATGATAAAACGTATATTTCCAGCTATACATTTCTACTTGTTCCAAAAAAATATAAAAAAGACCATTTACTGTTTTACGGTAAATAGCCTTTTCATTTCCATATTCAATTTATATCATAATGAACCGCTTATCATCCCTGTAAATTCCAGTTTACACATCAAATCGTTTTCTTTATTCTATCACAGCATCTATTATTCCGCCATCTATCGTGGATAACAGTAGACGACCTCAAGTTATATACTTTTTTATGATGTTATTACTTTGTATTTGTGTTTTAATGCTTTTGACAGTGCAACATTTGTAAATGGAACAATCTGATCATTTTGCAAGCGGCCAAGGACAATACCTGGATCTCTGTCAATTCTTTCAGCAAATCTGCGGATAGCATTTTCGCTAAACTCATTCATTTTAACAAAAGCCTCATATTCTCCTGGAGGAATCAATTTATCTTCCGCATATTTATCTGCTGCATCCTCCTGTCCAACATGCTCATTTTCAAACGTAATTCCATAATCACCATTAATAATATGGCCAATCTCATGGAACAGAGTAAACCAAAATGTATCTGAATAGAAACGTCTGTCATTCACCATCAGCATTACATTCTGCCCAATTTTCTTGGTTGCACCATTTATTCCTGAACCCGGAAGATTTGGAAGTATTACGAATATTACTCCCGCATCTTCAAAGGCCTTCCTAATCAATGGATAAAAATCACCATGCTGTGTTGTTAATGTCAATGCATAATCAACAGCTTTTTCAAACTTCTTTTTGTCAAACTTAGGTGCTTCTATCTTCAGTGCCTGATTAATTGCAATCTGAACCATTGCATTTGCTCTGGCAATATTGGCCTCTTTCATATCCTCAGATGCACTTCGGAAACTAACTGCCATATTTTGCTTTGTGAAAACAGATAATGATGCAACATTTAAAAATTCACGCAGGCACTTAATCTGCTCATTTATTTTTCTCGGAAGATCAGGCAGTCCAAAATTCTCTCTGAAATATGTGTACTGAAAATACTTGAATATTCTTCTTTCCTTTTCTAATTCCTTGGATAATTCAAACTCAGCAATCAAAGCGTCATAGCTCTTCTGAAGATTCAGCCAGTATTCAACACTAGTCCCTAACATTCGAGATAATTTCATGGCTATATCGATTGATAAGTTTTGCTCCCCACGTACCAGAATACTTAAATTCTTTGGCGTGGTATCTAATCGTTTTGCAAAATCTTTCTGAGAAAGTCCACTTTCTTCAATGATTTCTTTGATATAGTATCCAGGATGAAAAGCAATCTTATCATTATATTCAATATAGTTACTCATAATGGTTACTTAGCTCCTTTACTTCAACAATTCTAACCACACCAGCAATTTCATCAATATTACAAGGATCATAAGGTTCTTCATTCTCATCTAATGGCTGAATAATAATACGCCATGGATCTCTCCTCGTTTTTACGTCTATAGCAAAAAAATCCATCCATGTTGCCATTCAACTTACGAAAATGAAACGTCGGCATCATTACTATATCCTTAATTACATTCGCCTGCTGCATAGCATTTATTCGGGCAAATAAGCTGGTTGCTAATGCAGCATTCCCGCCAAACAACTTTTTTGCAGTTTTTAAATCGGTACATTGTTTCTGAACTTTGCTGTTATTGTATAGTAGCTGCACGTTTGCCCTCCTTTTTAAATTACCTGTTGGGTAATTTAAATATACCATTAGAAGCCACTCTAGTCAATAATTCACACACTCTTTTCACAATTATTCTTCCATTTCCTTCTGCTTTCTGGCTTCAACCTCTTCCGGCTTAGTAGTCATGAGTGAGTAAATCTTTAATGTCTTATCGAACTTATCCTTGAACGGAATGATAGTGCTTCCATAGAACAGAAGTCCTTCACCTTCACCGCTGTTGGTTACATAGGATAACTGATAAGGTGAGATATTAAGCTGCAAAACGTTATATGTGATATAGTGGTAGTAACAAAACAGCAGGCGGTATCGAACGCTGGAACAAAATAAAGTAAAACCAGATACCATACTAAAAAAACCAATGGTGCAGACTGATAACAGTCAAAGCCATTGGTTTTCTTTATCCAAATATATTCTCTGGTTCTTCTATAATTTCTATTTTACTTTTTCTAACTTATTATTCGCATCAAGGCAAACCTTGTCCCCTTCATTGATGTTACATTCATAGAGCATGGCATCCTCTGCTTTTATCCTTATTTCTTCGCCTGAAGAATCCATAAGCGTCACTATTGCCATAACTGGCATGCCTTTCGGTCGCTCTTCACAACCGAAGTCCAGGTCTTCCTCAATTCGTTTTACTGTGTATATCATAACTATTCCTCTGAAAATAATGTTAAAAATCAGTTCTCCATGCTCCTTCGAATTTTCTCTATCAAAGTGACATCTGCCGCATCCCTATCAGGAAGCTACTTACAGATTCTTAATTCGTTCAATTGCTTCCAGTGTATTCTCATGGGTTCCAAACGCAGTGAGACGGAAGAATCCCTCACCATGAGCACCGAATCCTGAGCCTGGAGTTCCTACGATGTTGGCTTTTTCAAGGAGATAGTCAAAGAACTCCCAGGAAGTCATCTTATCAGGTGTTTTCAGCCAGATATATGGAGCATTTACGCCACCGGATACGGAATAGCCTGCTGATGCCAGACCTTCGTAGATGGCTTTGGCATTGCTCATGTAGTAACCTACCTGTTCTTTCAGCTGTGCTTTTCCTTCAGGAGAGTATACCGCCTCTCCTGCACGCTGTACGATGTATGGAGCACCGTTGAATTTAGTGCCATGACGTCTTGCCCAGAGACTGTGGAGATCTACGCCGTCACGAACCAGATCCTTTGGTACAACTGTAAAGCCGAGGCGGACACCTGTGAAACCTGCATTTTTGGAGAAGCTGCGCAGCTCGATGGCGCAGGTTCTTGCTCCTTCGCACTCATAGATGCTGTGCGGTACATTTTCTTCGGAGATGTATGCTTCGTATGCTGCATCATAGATAATTACAGAACCGTTTTTATTTGCATAGTCTACCCATTCCTGAAGCTGGGGTTTGGTGATGGCACCACCGGTTGGGTTATTCGGGAAGCAAAGGTAGATAAGATCCGGCACTTCTTCCGGGAATTCCGGAAGGAAGCCGTTGGATGCTGTACATGGCATATAGATTACGTTATCAAAGTTGCCACGTTCTTTGTTGTATTCTCCTGTACGACCTGCCATTACGTTTGTATCTACATATACAGGGTATACAGGGTCGCACACTGCAATCTTGTTATCCAGTCCGAATATTTCCTGAATATTTCCGGAATCGCTCTTTGCACCGTCAGAGACAAAGATTTCATCTGCTTCAATGTCACAGCCTCTGTCTTTGTAGTCGTTCTTTGCAATAGCAGATCTTAAGAATTCATAACCAAGATCTGGTGCATAACCATGAAAAGTAGCTGCATTACCCATTTCATCTACAGATTTATGAAGTGCCTCAATGATTGCCGGAGCCAGAGGCTGGGTTACATCACCGATTCCCAGTGAGATCACGTTTGCCTGTGGGTTGGCTTCTTTATATGCTTTTACTTTTTTTCCAATTGTGGAAAACAGATAGCTTCCCGGTAATTTCAGATAGTTGTGGTTTACTGTTACCATGTTTGATTTCCTCCCTGGCATATTTCGCAGTTTTTATATACCTGTCTACAGCAGGCTGCTGCTTTGCCTTTCCATTTCTATTTGTGTCTTTTCTGCAAATATATTTTATTCGAGTTTTATTATACTTAATTATTTAATAATGTAAAGTCTCAAAGTGTTTTCTGAGAATAATTTTTAATATTAACATTTTTTACCCCGGGCATAATGTCCGGGGTGATTTATTTTATTTGCGCTTCTCTACTTCTTTCATTAGTGTCTCGCGGACGCTTGCAGGATTTGCCTTGCCTTTCATTTCTTTCATGATCTGACCTACAAAGAAGCCCATGACTTTATCTTTACCTCCCAGAAGTTCTGAAAGTGGTCCTGGGTTAGCATCCAGGATCCTGTTGATGGTTTCTTCCAGAAGTCCTGTGTCTTCTACAATCTTCAGACCATGTTCCTCAATGTAGGCTACAGGATCAATGTCTTCCTCAAAGACTTTCTCAAAGACTTTTTTTGCATTCTGAGGGCTGACTTCGGATTTTTCTACCATTACCAGAAGATCTGCAAGATGCTTCGGTGAGAAAGATACCTGTTCCGGATCCATAGCTTTATCTTTCGTCAGACGGAGTACCTCACCCATAAACCAGTTTGCTGTCTTCTTTGCATTTCCGTAGATTGCTGCTGTTTCTTCAAAAAGGCCTGCAAGATGGCGGGATTCTGTAAGGATTCCCGCATCGTATGCCGGAAGTCCGTACTCTTCCTGATAACGGGCCTGTTTCACTTCGCGAAGCTCCGGCTGTTCTGCTTTAATCTTTTCAATCCATGCATCAGAGATATGGATTGGAGGCAGATCTGGATCAGGGAAATATCTGTAGTCTTTGGCATCTTCCTTGGAACGCATGGCGTAAGAATACTCTTTGTTGTCATCCCAGCGGCGTGTTTCCTGTGTAACTGCCTTGCCTTCTTCGATCAGTTCGATCTGACGTTCTCTTTCGCCTTCGATTGCTCTGGCAATGGCTTTGAAAGAGTTCAGGTTCTTCATCTCTGTTCTGGTACCGAATTCTTCTGCTCCCACTTCACGGACAGAAAGGTTAACGTCTGCACGCATGGAACCTTCCTGAAGCTTACAGTCTGATACACCCAGATACTGCATCATACAACGGAGTTTTTCAAGATAGGCGATTACTTCCTCAGAGCTTCTCATATCCGGCTCGGATACGATCTCGATCAGCGGGACACCGCTTCGGTTATAGTCTACCAGGGAGCAGTCTTCCCATTCATCATGAATCAGTTTACCTGCATCCTCTTCCATATGCATTTCATGGATACGGATTTTCTTTTTGCCTGCAGAGGTTTCAATCTCTACCCATCCGTCATGACAGATTGGCAGATATAACTGAGAGATCTGATAGTTCTGTGGGTTGTCCGGATAGAAATAGTTCTTACGGTCAAATTTGCAGTACTGGTGGATCTGACAGTTTGCTGCAAGACCTGCTTTCAGGGCAAACTCTACTACTTTCTTATTTAATACAGGCAGGGAACCAGGCATACCTGTGCAGACCGGGCATGTATGTGTATTGGGTGCTCCTCCGAATTCAGTGGAGCATCCGCAGAAAATTTTTGTTTTTGTTGCAAGTTCTACATGGACTTCAAGTCCTATGACTGTTTCGTACTGTTTCATTATCTGGTGCCTCCTTCTCCTGGCACGGCAAAGGAGCCGCGGCTGGTTTCATAGGCGTGTGCTGCACGCAGGATTTTCTTTTCCATGAAGCAGTCCCCGATCATCTGGATACCGATTGGGAGACCTTTGCTGTCTTTTCCGCATGGAACTGTAATTCCCGGAAGACCGCAGAGATTGACTGCCACTGTGTAGATATCTCCAAGATACATGGCAAGGGGATCTTTTAAGCTTTCACCGATCTTCGGTGCTGTAAATGGAGATGCAGGTGCAAGGAGCACATCATATTTGCCAAATGCCTGGTCAAATTCTTTCTTGATCAGGGCTTTTGTGCGGAGTGCCTTCAGATAGTATGCATCATAATAACCGGAGCTTAACACGAAGGAACCAAGCATGATACGGCGTTTTACTTCCTCACCGAAACCTGCTGTTCTGGTCTTTTTGTACATGTCGTGAAGACCTTCATATTCTGCTGCACGGAAACCGTACTTCACTCCATCGAAACGTTCCAGGTTGGAACTTGCTTCTGCACTGGCGATAATATAATAAGCCGGAATCATGTATTCCATGGTTTTGATAGAGAAGAATTCTACTTCTGCTCCCAGTTCTTTCAGCGTATCAAGAACACCCATAAAAGATGCTTTTACTTCCGGATCAAGTCCCTCTGCCAGATATTCTTCAGGAACTCCGAATTTCATCCCCTTGATATCTCCTGTCAGTTCTTTGGAGAACTGAAGATCTTCTCTTTTCATGGATGTGCTGTCTTTTGTATCATGTCCTGCGATGATCTCCAGAAGAGCTGCACAGTCAGATACGTCTTTTCCTACAGGTCCGATCTGATCCAGGGAAGACGCATAAGCTACAAGACCGTAACGGGATACTGTTCCATAGGTTGGTTTAATTCCGGTTACACCACAGTAGGAACTTGGCTGACGGATAGATCCGCCTGTGTCTGAACCAAGTGCCAGATAAGTTTCTCCTGCTGCCACTGCAGCACAGGAACCACCTGAAGAACCGCCTGGTACGTGTTCCAGATTCCATGGGTTTCTGGTGATGCCGTAAGCGGAAGTCTCTGTGGTACTTCCCATGGCAAATTCATCCATGTTTGTTTTTCCGATAATGACCAGTCCGGCTTTTTCCAGACGGTCAATGACTTCTGCATTATACTGCGGCACAAAATTCTCAAGAATCTTCGATGCACAGGTAGTTTTCTTTCCGTTAATACAGATATTGTCTTTGATTGCGATCGGTACGCCTGCAAGAGGACTGGTATAAGTACCGTCCTCAATGCCTTTTTGTACTTCTTCTGCACGTTTGTATGCTTCTTCTTTGTATGTGTCAAGATAAGCGTGTACTTCTGAATCCTGTTTCTCAATCTGTTCAAAAACAGTTTTTACTCCATCCAGGACGCTGACCTGACGCTGTTTTATTTTTTCCCCAAGCTGCAGGGCTGTTAATTTTTCCAACTCCATTGTCCTGTCTCCTATCCTATGGTTTTCGGAACCTGATACTGTCCTTCTTTTGCCTTCGGTGCATTTGCCAGCATTGCTTCTTTGTTGTCTCCGTTTGTGACAACGTCCTCACGAAATACGTTTTCGTCCTGGAAAATATGGGACATAGGCTCTACTTCCGATGTATCCAGTTCATCCAGTTTCTCTACATAATCAAGCATTTTCTGCATTTCAGCTTTTGCTTTTCCCTTTTCTTCTTCTGAGAGGGAAAGTTTGGCCAGGATGCAGACATTTTCCATTGTTTCATCATCTATGATCTTTGCCATGATTTTCTCCTTATATATACTGCCTGTAACATTCTATATTGCTTTTATTTCTTTCTGCCCGGAATCAACCTGCCGTTTCCGGTCAATATATAGGCAGCTTTCCAAGTTTCTGACTTATTTACGGTTCCAGACGGTTCATATCTCGCGGGAAGAGACAGGTTTCACGAACATTCTCTTCACCGATAAGCTGCATGGTCAGACGTTCCAGACCGATTCCCAGTCCACCGTGAGGCGGCATACCATGTTTGAAGGTATCCAGATACTGTTCCATGCCTTCCTGCGTCATACCTCTGTCTTCAATTTTCTGTACCAGCATGTTGTAATCATGGATACGCTGTCCGCCTGTTGTGATCTCAAGACCTTTGAATAACAGGTCAAAGCTTAAGGTAAATCTTGCGTCTTCCGGATCATCCATTGCATAGAATGGACGTTTCTTTGACGGATAATGTGTGACAAATACGAAATCTGAGCCATATTCTTCTTTGAAATACTGTCCGATCAGTGCTTCTTCTTCCGGCTCCAGGTCAAATGGATTTCTGATCTTACGGTTATATTTCTGTGATACCAGTTCCTTGGCTACATCGAAACGGACTGCCGGGATTTTGGATACATCCGGGATCTCAAGCTTCAAAATCTGTACTTCTTTTGCATATTCTGTTTTCAGAAGGTTCATGGCATACTGCAGGAATCCTGTTTCCATTGCCATGATTTCTTCGAAGCTGTCAATATATCCCATCTCGAAGTCCAGACTGGTGTATTCATTTAAGTGACGTTTGGTATTATGTTTCTCAGCCCGGAATACAGGGCCTGTCTCAAATACTCTGTCAAATACGCCAACCATCATCTGTTTGTAGAACTGTGGGCTCTGCGCAAGTACTGCAGGTTTGTGGAAGTAGCTGAATTTGAAAAGGTTTGCTCCACCCTCTGCTCCTCTTGCTCCGATCTTTGGAGTGTGGATTTCTGTGAATCCCTGTCCGTAGAGATAATCACGGAATGCTTTTGTCAGTGCCTCCTGAATTTTAAATTTGGAACGCTCCTGAATATTTCTCAGGGAAATCGGTCTGTAGTTTAATTTTGCTTCCAGGGAAGTGTTCAGTTTCCATTTGTCGATTGCCATTGGAAGTGGCTCTGCCGGTGTTGATAAAATATCAATATGGCGAATACGAAGCTCTCTTCCGTGGGGTGCTCTCTCCTCTTCATGCAGGATTCCTTTCACCCTGATCGTCATTGCTTCCTTCAATTCATGAATGGAAACATTTGCCATTTCATTTTCATAGACTGTCTGGAATAAACCTTCCCTTCTTCTAAGAATGATAAATGCCACATCACCCATATTACGGATGCTGTGAACAGCGCCTTCGATTACGGCTTCCTGGTTCAGGAGATTATTACCTACGAGTTCCTCCCAGGTATTGATTTCTTTTTTCCATGTTCCATCCATAAATTCCATTTCCTCATCCTCCATTTCTTCATTTCTGAAAACCTTTGTGATATCTTCACTGGTTTCAAGTTCAAAAGGCTTTTCGTGCAAGCACAACGCCTTTTTGGCTTAAAACCCTGGAATATCAAAAAGGCGTAATCAGAAAATCCGGAGACACTTATCCCCTGGACTCTCTGATTACGCCTTTGTAATCATTCTTCCTGTTATTATCTATTTTATGTTTGTTTGTGTTCTTTCTATATATAATATAATGTTAGGGTTAAAATGTATTTTGCCTCTAACTTGATATGAACAAAAATATATTCTGTATATTACCACATATTCTGTCAAAATAATATCGTCATTTTTTACAAAATTTTCCTTATTATTTTCGGATATTTTATTTAGAACGTGTTTGAAAAATCAGATTTCATCATACATCAGCATGAGTAACATCTGTGCAGTTTCTACCATGTTGGTTCCTGAATCCATGCTGCATTTCTGGATGTGTCGATATGCTTCCTCTTCTGTCATCTGGTTTTTTTCCATCAGAAGGCGTTTGGCATTCGAGATATAATTCTGTTCTTTTTCTGATCTGGGCTTTGGTTTCTTTTTTTCTTTTTTGATCCGGCGTTCCAGATGATAGAGCATGTCATTGACCGTATCTATCAGTACGCTTGCTTTCATCGGCATCTGTACAGTGCTGACGGAATTCGGTGCTTCATCTATAATACGCTGAGAAGCCAGAAGCAGCATTTCAAAATACTGTGGCAGGTCATCGAGAGCGTCTTTATAATAGGCATCTGTCAACTTATACCCACATATTAGGACACCACTGTCAAGCTCTGAGATACTGGCCAGCGCATTAGAGACAGAGCTGCAGACAGAGGCTACTGTGAGCCCATGTCTGTTAAGTATTGTGCGGATTTTCTTTGCGTCTTCAATTTTCGGTAACGCAATCACAATGCTGCTGCTCATAACTCTGCCACTCCTATTTCTGTTACAGTCTGAGTTTCCGTCCACTGCTTATTGCTTTTTACAACCTCCGCAGGGGACTTGTTTGATTTTGATCAAGCGGATAAAATCATCCGCTTCGCTACTTGCTCATAACCGAATAACTGCTTCGCAGTTTATCAGAAGGAGCTTCGTTCCTCCTGATACAAACAAGTCCCCACCCACTGCTTATTGCTTTTTACAATTTCTACAGGGGACTTGTTTGATTCGGTTAAATTCTGTATAAGTATTCCTCGATTTCCCAGGCTGAAATTTCTCTTGTATAGCGAAGCCATTCTTTTTTCTTGGCTGCTGCGTATTCTTTACAAAATTCTGTTCCAAGTACTTCTTTGATCCAGTCACTCTGTTCGAAGTAATCAATTGCTTCGTTCAAATTTCCCGGAAGATTTTCAATCTTCATTGTTTTCTGGTCTGTTTCGGATAACTCTCTGCTGGAGGACTTAGTCGGATAAATCTTCTTATTGATTCCATCCAGTCCTGCTGCCAGACATACTGCAAATACCAGATACGGATTTGCTGCTGCATCCGGACTTCTCAGTTCGATCCTTGTCTCCATACCTCTGGATCCCGGAATTCTTACCAGTGAATTCTGGTTGTTCTTTGTCCATGTCAGTTCCGTCGGTGCTTCATAGCCCGGAACCAGACGTTTGTAGGAATTTACGATAGGATTGGTGATCAGTGCCATCTCTTTGCTGTGAGCCAGAAGACCTCCTACGAAGTAATAAGCTTCTTCGCTTAATTCCTGTGGATTTCCCGGATTGACGAATACATTTCTTCCATCTTTAAATAAGGAGAAATGAATGTGCATTCCGGAGCCGTTTACTTCTGCCCTTGGTTTCGGCATAAATGTCGCATGAAGTCCATGGCGTTTGGCAATGGTACGGACCGTCATCTTAAATGACATGATCCGGTCTGCAATAGTACGGACTTCACCATATTTGAAATCTACTTCGTGCTGTGCAGGAGCAGTTTCATGGTGAGAAGATTCTACCTCAATCCCCATGTCTTCTAGATTTAATACAATATCACGTCTTGCGTTTTCACCCAGATCCACAGGACTGACATCCAGATATCCGGCCTTTTCATGTGTTACAGTAGTCGGAACTCCGTTATCATCTGTATGAAAAAGGAAAAATTCACATTCCGGATCTACCAGACAGGTGTATCCCTCCTTCTTTGCCTCCCGGGCGGTTTTCTTCAGGATATATCTCGGACTTCTCTCATGAGGGGTTCCGTCCGGACAATAGATATCGCATAACAGTCTGGCAACTTTGCCCTGCTGTGGTCTCCATGGGAGAATTGCAAAAGTGTCAAAATCCGGTCTTAAGTACATATCCGGTTCAGATTCTCCTGCGATTCCTGCGATAAAGGAACCATCTACGATACATCGGTTATCCAGCGCACGGGGAAGTTCCCGGGCAGTTATGGCGATGTTTTTCAGCGTTCCGAACATATCTGTGAACTGGAGACGGATAAATTCCACGTCTTCCTCCTCAGCCATCTGTAATATTTCTTCTCTGGTATAATTCCCCATTTTCATTCACTCCTTGTCAGCATAGTTTCTGCTGTTTTTGCTTTCTTAATGATTCTTCGATACAGTTTTGTCCTGTCTGAAAATTTTATAGATTCTTTTGATATAATGATATAAAAAATGGCGCACTTTCTACAGTTACTTTTCTATAGAAAGAACGCCTTTGTTCATGTAGGCAATTATAACAATGTACCTGTTCTTTGTCAACTGCTTATTTTTTCATCAGCTCTTTCCATGTTACTGTGCATTCCGCTCTCAATAACATGCTTTGCTGCTTACTTATAATTGCTATTTTGAGAATACCGCATCATTCCTCGAAAGAAGATATACGCAATACTGATTCATACTGATTCCCTCTCTCTGAGAATGTTCTGCCAGTAGTCTATGCAGGCTTCTTGGAATTCTCAGCTTAAACTGTCCGGAATAATCTTCAAGGCTATCCGGTTCATGGATTTCTACCCCTTCTTCTAATGCAGCTTCAAGCCATGCTTTTTTTGCATCCAGAGCATTTGAAATTGCACTTTCCACTGTTTCTCCGCAGGTAATGCAACCAGGGAGATCCGGATACGAAACTACGAATCCTCCTTCGGTTTTATCTTCTACAACTTCCATACGATAGGACATTGACATATAATCATTCAGCGTCTTCATAAATAAATCCTTTCCTTTGTCATAGGCAGAAACCCACTGCCTTTAGGGCGGTGGGAGGAGCCTTGTAAATCGTTATCTATTATCCCTGACTCTCAATATATTTTTCATAAATTTTCTCAGCAACCTCCCGCTCGTCTTCGGTCAGATGGAGATATCCATCTTCATCCACGGTCAGAAAACCGCCATTCTTTAACACGCCTACTGCATGGCTGATACTCGGTTTACTGAATCCCATGTGCCGGGCAAGATCAACGGAACGAACCATGCCTTTTTTCTTTTGCAATACAAGGACTGCTTCTAAATAGTCCGCGCCCAACGCATAAATCTTCATTGCCGCCTCCTTTACTGTGCCAGTTTCCAGCCGATAGCTTCCTGCCTTGCGGATACGAAGTCCGCATACAGACCCTTCTGCTGGATCAGTTCTGCATGAGTGCCGCGCTGAACGATATGGGAATCATCCAGCACTAATATCTGGTCCGCACCCCGGACAGTTTTCAGACGGTGGGCGATCATAATAATGGTCTTGTCATGCGTCAATTCCGCAATCGCCCGCTGTAATTCCTCTTCATTTTCCGGGTCAACGCTACTTGTAGCTTCATCCATAAAATTGGGTAGCCCTCTCCCATCCCTTTAAAACACTGGCTTTAACGGCAGAGACACGAGTGTATCGTGTTCACTTTTGGTATCAAAGCGTCAGCTCTATCCCTTCTTGCTCCAGTGCAGCACTTAGCTGTTTTGCATAAGTCACTTGCCCACACTTTTTCATTCCATATAAGATCCTTAAACATGTAGTTCTCTGTTTTAGCTTTTTTATGAGATACATTCCATCAAATGAATTAGCAACTATATTATTATAAGTATCCTCTAAGCGTTCAACCGCCGAGAAAACATTACTCATTTCATAAAAACAAAATAATGTATTTAATGTACTTAGCGAAATACTGGATAAATATTTTTTCAAAATTTCTCCATTTTTTTGTATCTTGTGTAGATCAACTACGCCCTTTTCATCCCCATTATCAAATTTATTTTTCTCGGAATAGTATTTAACTAATGATGCATATTCTTTTAATTCATCTTCTGTAATTGCCCCAAATACTTTCTCGCATCCAATATTTACTGAAAACGCCCTGTTTTGCTTAATTAGATTTACAGCATCTGAAAACTCTTTACTTCCGAGATGATATTCTTGCTTAATCTCATCTTTGATTTCTTTAAATTTCTCTGTCCGCCACTCTTCATATACCGGAAGCCGCTTCGAAATCCCCCATATATCTGCTCTCGACAAGCTCTTGGTAAATGTCCCAAGCGAATATTCAAAGATACAATTATCCAGAAAATATATCAAATCATCAAAATTTTTCATTACTTCTTTAAATTCTGTTTCTAATAATTCAATACTTACATGAGAAATTTTGTTTTTTATCATATGTGGTTCATCTTCTTTATTTAGTTCATATTTGAAGGCATCCCCCTCTTCATCGAAATAATAAAAGTGAATCATATCTTCCATGTTCTCAAAATATGCAGGAATTCTTCTGTCAATATTCTTCTTATCACACGCTAATTTATATAGGATTTCAATACTATGCGTGTGTAATTCCTTTTTTCTTTCCTTTACGATTTCATCAGAATAATGCATCCCTTTCTTTTCTTCTATTCTCCATAACATTTTTATAATAATTTTTAAAGATAGTTCAATACTATGTCTGGCATTATAAACGATAGGATATACTAACAGATCTTCAAATTCGGAACCAGTTTTCAATGATTCCGTCAAAAGTTCAACTGTACGCTTGAACCCATTTCTTATATCTTCATCGGTGGTTCCCCCATTGTCGCCTACGCATGCAATAATTGCATCTTCTTCGTGAAATTCAAACGGATTTTCCATTTTCTATCATCCTTTCTTCGAATTTAATTTATGGATAAGTATATCATAAATACAATTTATGCACACCTTTTGTTGACCACACTTTTATATTCCAACCACAACAACCGGGAAATTCTTCCCGGCCATTGCAGATTATTTTCTAATTCACATTATAAAGTTTTTAATACGTTCAAGTCTTTTTTGTTTAAGGCTTTTCTCAATCTTATATTTTCTTTTTCCATTTGCTCTTTCTCACGTTTCAGTTCCCGGATTTGTTTCTCCAGTAAGTCGATCCGGTTTTTCAACACAATATCTCCGATGTACCTTTTCGGATCAATCATTCCCATTTGCCGTTCCAGTGCCCGGTCCATTTCTTTTCTGACCGTCTCATTCTTATAGAAGAATCCTCTGGACAAGCCTGTCCTTTTTACCAGTTTTGGAACTGTGACTTTTTCTTCCTCTGCCAGCATTTGCCGGATTTCTGTAACTGCCCGGTTTATTTTTTCTTCGCTTGTCTTTTTATTGCAGGCTATCATCGTATCGTATTTGTTCATACTCTTCACCCCATCCATCCAGATTATCTAATATGATCTGTGATAATTTATTCCTGACTGCCCTGGTCTCATCTGCCAGGATCTGGTTGCTCATCCTTCGGTAATACCTTACGTTTCTTAAACTGCTGTGTCCCAACAATCTGGCAATCGTCCAGTCATCCAGATGCATTTCTGTAAGTTTTACTCCGTAGTAGTGTCTGTACATATGGGAGTTAAAACCAAATAGCTGTCCGTTGTCATCCCGTATATCTTCTTTGTAAATAAGACGCAGGATTCTGTCACAGATCCGTCCGTATGTCCAGGGAACTTTCGGATTGTTTTCGTTCGCAAAAATGTATTCCGTATCTCCGATTTTTTCTTTTGTGTATTTAATAGCTGCCTTTATCAGAGATGCCAGTTCCATACTGATTGGTTTTTCGTAATAATGGGACTTTGGCTGGTTGATTCGAATGATGACTTCATTTCCTTTTTCTATCAGGCAGTCTGTCCGTAAGGTCAGGGTATCCGATATTCTTGTTCCAAGCATTTGATGAATAATCATCAACCTTGCTGTCTGTTCATCCACTTTCACCAGAAAAGAATTTATTCGTTTCAGCTCTGCATCGGAATAGGTTTTAAATTCAGCTCTTGTGGATGGTGGAATGTCCCTGTTCAAAATAATGTTGTCCAGTTGTTCGTAGTGATACAGCTTTCCAACCATCTCCAGAACACTACGCAGTCTGTTTAATTCTGAGCGAAATTCCTTCGTCTGCAGACTCTCTGTATTCAGGTAAGTCAGGTAATCCTCTACAATTGCCCTGCTGATATCCTGGCAGCTTTCTATCTCCGGATGTTTTTCTTTCAAGTATCTGGACAGTCTACGCATTGCTGTCATTTCTCTCACCACACTACTTACATTTTCCTGTTTTAACTGAACATAAATTGCTTTTTTCAGTTCCTCTTTGATATCTGCCTGATAAATTTCCGTAAACCGAATTGTCCGATAGTTCTTTGTTGGAGTTGTCTTTAATTCTATGTTCAGTTTATCTAGTTCCCATATATCCTTTAATACCTCATCTCGAACATCTTCTGGCTGAACATCCTCCAGTAAAAGTTCAAAATACCGAACCAGTTTTGACTTTCCATATCGTTCTGGTTTTCCCGCTAAATGGACTGTTTGGGTTAACGGAATATTATGTTTTAGCATCCACGCTTTTAAAACCAATAACCATTTTGATTTTTCTAAATCCGTGAAGCTCTTTTCTTTTCCCCGGCGTTCCTGCAGCATATCACAGATTTGATGATACTCCGTGCGTTCACCGTATACCGTCATAATGCTTTTTTCTTCCAGCCTTTTTACGATAAACTTTCTTGCTTCTTCCTGCATCTTTTCTGCAGGCAGCTTAGAGAGATCATACGCCGGGTTGCTTCCCATGAGCTTTTTGTGCTTTTCTGATGCCTTCCAGTAGGCAGCATATTGATTCAAATATATTTTATTTTCCACGTTTACACCTCTTAATTCCAGCCGCAAGACTATTTTCCTCTTTTGACAGATATTCTTTGTTTGCTTTGGAAATCTTCTTCGGCATGTAATCAATGTATTGCTGTGTCATTTCCTCAAAATCATGTCCCAGATAATCTCGCACGCTTTGTATGGAAGTGCCATTATCATAGAACATCGTTGCCAGTGTATGCCTGTAATCATGCGATTTAAACTGGTATGTTCCATCTCCGATTCCATACTTTTCACAGTATTTCATCATCTGTTTTCGGAAAGTTCCATATAAATACGCACCACCTGTGCTGTTCTGAAATACATATTCTTCCGGTAAAATCCCATTTTTTCTGATGTAGACCTTCATCAATTTGTAAAGAGCAAGCGGAATCGGTACTTTCTTATAATTTTTCATCTTATATTGATATACCTGAATCCATGCATCCCTTCCCTGCATATAATAAGCGTTTCCCTTCAGGGTGCATACCTCGTTGCATCGCAAGCCCAGTGCCCACAGGTGCAGGAAAACCAGGCGCGGCTTTTCTGGAAACAGTGGTAATTTATGAATCATTTCCATATAGACATCTTCATTTACACTGCGGTTATGATGCGTATAAATCTCTTTTTTCAGATAATATTCTACATGATAAGGCACCTTTTGAATAATGTCCTGCACCTTCAGATAATCGAAAAAATGGGTGATTGCCTGCAGCATATTATTAAAGGTTCCCTCTTTTATATTCTTCGAATCCAATAACCGGAAATACTTTTCCATAATGTTACTGTCTGCATTTTTTACAGAAATCGCTTTCTCCTGCTGTAACCATATCAAGAAATTTTTTAGTATCGTGTATTCTGCTGCAATGTTTTTAACTGCCAGATGTGTAATTCCAAGACAGTATTTCATATACCTCTGACACAAATGCCGGTTTTCTTTATGTAAAATTTCTATAAAAGAAATGGTCTTGATGGAGCGGGCAGGATTTTTTCTGCTGTCTGCAAATTGAAACCGCTCTAAATACCAGATATTCGCATCCCACAGTATTTCCGAAGCCTGTATAAATGTTACCTGTCTGCAAAGATTGATTGTACGATATACAAACCCAAAATTCGGTTTGCCTTTCTCCTGTTCCGAAAACTGGTCAATCTGTTCTTGCTCCAGCTTATTGATATCCGGTATCTGTTCCTGAATGGCAAAGTCATAAAATTTATTCAGTTTCTCCAGATAATTTGTCAGGCTCCGTGTGTTCACATATTCTTTTAAAATATACTGAAACGTAGCAAATATCTGCTGTTTTAATGTTTCCGGTGCTTTTCTCTTAAAATCCCAAACCAGGGCATTCTTTTTTGATGCTTTCCATACGGCATTTATCACCGCCGGATCTGGATAATAACAAAGATATAAAATTTTTTTATCCAGATCTGTTTTTTCAGCCTTTTCTCCTGCCAGGGTCTGCAGCCTTTCCAGAACTGAGTGGCGCTTTATCCAGTCAAATTCATTCATATAGGTTGGATAACAATTGGGTGCTATCGTACCATGAAGGCTTTTTTCATATTCCTGCCTTACTGCATAATCAATATCCCAAATATGCCATATCCCTCTTTCCGGCAGAAATATTTTCAAACGGTTTCTGGTTGTTATTTTTACTTCCGTGCATTCGTCCAGTTCCCGGTACAACCCTTCCAACAGTTGTTTCCGTTCTTCATCTTCCCGTTCTTCCGGCAGCCAGGCATATATACTTGCCGGCATTCATCTTCACCTCCTGCTTTCCAAAAACTGTTCTACTCCGTAAAGTTTGGAATATCGGCGGTAAAATTCCTGACTTGCTGTTTTCAGCTTGTCGTCTAAAACATTCAGATATCGTATGGTTGTATCGAGATGCTTGTGTCCCAGTGCCTGGCTGATCATTTCCAGAGGCCAGTCTGCTTCCCATCTCGTATTTGCATAATATCTTCGAAGCATGTGCGGTGTGATCTTGATCCCAGTCTTTTTCTCCATGCGTTCAAACATATCGTAGACGCTGTCTACTCTTAACGGCTTCCCTATGGTATCCCCTTTGATGTTAATAAACAGGTATTCCTGTTTTTGCAGGATGTCCCAGTATTCCCCGATATAATAAAGCAGGAATTCAAAGGTATCATCGCTCACCCGTCCTCTTCGTTCTTCGGCATTTTTTGCTCTTGCATCGTTTTCATTATCATCCCGGAAGTCTACCCGGATCTCATGGTTTTCGTAATCGATGTCTTTGGTATAATCAATTCCCAAAATTTCACCGATGCGGAATCCCAGTTCTGATGTCAGTAAGATCAACACCTGATCCCTGCAGTTTGTACAGGCTTCTAAAATCGTTACGATTTCGTTCCGTTCGGCTGCCCGGACGTTTCGTTCCTCTTCTTTTAAGTATCCTTTAAATGACCGGGAGCGGATGGTTCTTCTGACCCCGATGGCATTTGCCTTTGTGATCGGCTGATTATAGGATAATACCGACAGGCAGGAACCGTTATTTCTGACTACTTCTAAAAAAGAATAAAACCTGAACACTTCTTTTAAGTAAGCGTTACAGGTTTTATTCTGCGGTTCTTTATCCAAATTGTCGGTATGTTTCCCAGCTTTCAGCCATTTCAGATATTCTGCGAAAAAATCATATTGCGTTTCGTAATCCATTCCGTAGACATCTTCTGCTTCATGTTCTTCTTCCAGCAGATATTCCCAGTAATAGGCAAGGGCAAATGCATTTCTCCGTATGGTATTCGGGGAACGGTTTGCCCTGACCTGATGCATTAGATACTTGCTTGGCAGCAACACGATTTCCAGTGTTTCCATATCCCGTATAAAGAAATATTTTACGGAACCTTCTCGCTGCATTTCCACTTTATAACGCTTCATGTTGTCTGCCTCCTTTCCTCTAACGCTATACACAGTATACCCAACTCATGCTGATAAAGCTATCACCAATACCACCAATTCGCTCCAAACCACCCCTGAAATACCACTAAACTTTTTGTCCTATCTTCTGTCCGGATCTGGGCAGAACCAACAACGCTTCGAATGCTCTCAGCTGTAGTAACGTTCCACTTTCCGGCTTCGGATAAAATCTTCTACTTCTTCGATCCGCTCTACCATCTGGCACTTCGGAAGGGCGTCCAGAACATCTCCCCGGTACCTGCCTTTCTTCGATGCCCGGTGATCCAAAATGGACACAACGCAGGTATCCTGCTCCGTGCGGATCGCCCGTCCAAATCCCTGACGCAGCTTTTTCTGCATATCCGGCACCACGATAGTCTGGATGTAGGATTCCAACGATCGATACTGCTCCCTCTGGGCTTCATGGATGGGGTCCGGAACAGAAAACGGCAGTTTTACGATGATCAGGGACGAGACCATGTCTCCCGGAAAATCCACGCCCTCCCAGCAGGAGCCGGCTGCGAACAGCACCGCATTCTCCATCTTCTTAAACCGTGCAATCTCTTCCTGGGAATTTCTCCATACCTGCACCATCGGAAACGGGATCTGGTCACGCAGGAGCTGCTGCACACTTCCCATCAGGGTATAAGATGTGAACAGTACCAGCGTATGCCCGTAAGTGGAACACACCAGATTGCGGATCTGTCCGGCAAGCTGCTCAGCCTCCTCCCTGCTTCCCTTTTTCATGGGCTTCAGGTTCTCCGGGATATAGAGCAGACAGTTCTCTTTGTAGCAGAATGGGGATTCTGCCACGCACTCCCGGACACCAGTTTCTTTTTCCAGCCCAGTCATTTGTCTGGTCCTTGCAAAACCGTTCCCGGCTTTTAAGGTCCCGCTGGTTAAGATCGCCGGAAATCCCCGGCTCCATAAGGTGGCGTCCAGATATTTCGGGATCTCCCGGTTGACGGCCATGAAGGTTAAATGTTCCCGGCTGTCCTGCTGTAAAAACAAAATATACCGCTTATCGTTCTTTAAGAACCACCCGAACAGCTCATCCATCTCTTCCAGCCGCCGAAAGATCCAGTAAGGAATGTTCCCGGCGAGCCGCCGAATCATAAGCTGAAGCCTTTCTTTCGTCTGATCCAGAAGGCTGCCAGCCCCCGGCGGAAAATAAAAACTTTCTTTTCCAACCATGTCCTCTATGCCATCTTTCCGATGTTTTCGGATCTCTTCCTGAAGAGCGGCAAACCATTCCTGCAGCCGTTTTCCTTCGGTCCCTTTATGCTCCCTGGAAAGAAAATAGGAAATTTCCTGCACATCTTCCTTTCCAATGCTTCTTCCATACATCTGGCTGGCAGCTTCCGGGAGCTTGTGGGCCTCATCCACGACCAGTGCCCTGTAATCTGCCAGAAGCGGCCGGTACCCATTTGCTCGGTGCATGGCATCTGCCAGAAGATAATTGTGATTGCAGATCTGTAAAAAAATGTCCTCTTTCCTGGAAGTGTCCAGATGCTTCTGATAACGGCACCCGGCTTTCCCCGGACACTCCCTGGGGCAGAATTTCGGTACGCACACCAGCCTGCGGTCAAAACCGCTCAGGTTATGTACGGAATCTAAATCAAAGTTATGCCGGAGGGACTTCAATGCCTCCATCTGTACCTGATTTTTATTCTTGTCCCGGACTGACTCCAGTCTTTGGGCCAGCCTGTAATCACATACAAAATGTTCCTTTCCCTTGCGGACAACTGCCTTTAATTCTTCCTGAAGCAGATCTGCTTTTAACAGTACATCCGATAAGAAAGGAACATATTCCTCTATGATGGCTTTCTGTAAGGCGATACTGGAAGTGGATACCACTACAGACCGCCTGTCACATCCCGAATAACCGGAATGCAGTACACTATATTTCCGCATCAGGATGCAGGCTGTCAGATAGGCATAGGTCTTTCCGATGCCGACGCCTGCATCACAGAGCGTAATCTCATTTTTCATAAGGGCATCCAGCATTTCATGGCAGAGACGGATCTGTTCTTCCCTTACATGAAGCCCGGCTTCCGGGAGAAGCTCCCGAAAGATCTGTTCCACTTCGCCATGTGCCCTTTTCTGATATTCATTTTTATAACACATTACTTCTCCTTGCCAGAAAGCTTATCTTACCGTACCCTTACGGACGGGTCTGGTCGCTTCCGGTGTATTCTGTCCCTGTTCCTGCATTTTCTTTATGGCAGCATTCCCTCTTGCCATCATCCTTCGGATATCCGTCCGGGAAACATTCCATGTCCTTACTTTCTGAGGAGCTTTCCTTACCTGCTCGGACAAATGGCATTCACAGAGTTTCGGATATACCACCATTGCTTCCGGTAATTCCAGCGGATACTCGATCATGGGATGGTACACAATATCCCGGATCACCTGCTCATAACATTCCATCTGCATTCTTGCCGTACTGTCCTGATAGATATTTTTCCCTTTCATGGCACTGTAGACCTGCGATGAGATGTATCCCAACGCTTCAAAACTACAGTACCCATACAGAGTCACGCCGGAAAGGGAATCCGGATCTTTTAAGGCATTCAGATAAACTTCTTTTCCCTGGGCGATCAGCCACATCCGAAAATCGGAAAAACTGTCATCACTGCACCCTGCTTCCATCATAATACCTGCCGCTGTCCATAAGCCGTACTTATAAGCCGCATCCCGGTAACTGTAAACAAGATTGTGGAATTGGAGGACATCCTCCGGTGTCATATAGAAGAGCTGCTGCTTGATCCACACTGCCGAAGCATCCAGATCGGTGCCGCACACTTCCTTTGCTTTTTCAATCAGATTCCAGAATTGATCCTTGCTCATTCCACTTCTTTTTGTTTCTTCCATCTGTTCTCTCCCCTTGATGTGACGTTAATACCACAAGAATACGGCTGTAGTCTCCCACAGCCGCATGGTATCTGATATCAACGACACACTTCTTCATTGATTTCTTTTTTATCTTGCTGTTCCGCATTTGACCTCGCACCCCCGGAACCATCCCTGTTTTTCTTCTGGGAAAGGGGACACTACAGGCGGGCGGTTGGCCTGCCGCCGCTCACAGATGTCCTGGGGGTCTTTCTGATTACAACCCGGAGTCCATCTTCCGCTCTCTGGCTGGTAACGTGTATCATTATCCCCCATCCGTGATCCTGGCGAAAGGCTGCCACCGCCTTATTCACAGCTATGCTTTCTCGCTCCAAGTCTAAGAATCTTTACCCTATACTTAATCATGGCGCTCATACTGTCACGCTTCTACGGTTGGGAACGTACCTGTAGTGCCGATATTCACTTGCCAAAGAACAGCCGAGGGATGTCCCTCTGCTTACTAGCCGATGGCAGTGTATTTTTTTATTCACTTCACAGAAAAATTTTTTATCGTGCTTCCCCGGATCTGTTTTTCTTTTTTCCTTTTGCCGGATTCTTCTGCTGTGCATCCTTCTTCCGACTTTCCTTCTGCTCTTTTTGTTCCTGCGGTGGCATCTTCATCACATGAAGTTCCCCGTTAAACAGGGTGAAAACTTCCGGTGACTGATATTTTTCTTTAAACTTTTCAATCTGCTCCGGTGTCAGCGAAGTAAAATCATCTTCTGTCAGTCCTACCACAAGGAATGTTCCGGCAATGGCATCATAGACCTGTCCTCGGTCATCGTACAATGCCCGATTTAACGGCAACCCCTCAAATTTTCCATTGCCGTTTAAAAGAATTCCAACCTCATCCTCAAACGGATAAGTCATCTCAATATCACCGCCTACTGCCTGCTGCAGATCTTCCAGCTCATTGGGGATGCTTTTGACATAGGGTGCTTTCATCGGCTCGACTACCAGTACCGTCATCATTTCTTCCTGCATTTCGGACACTTCTTTCTCATCCATCGTATCAATCCTCCTGTCTATTCGTTCTGATAATCAGCCGATGAGAGCCTTTTGTTTTATTCAAATTTCATGGACTTTTTGATTTTCTCCCGTAACCTCCGCAGTCTTGTATAAACAGTCTGCTCCGGCAGTTCCATGTGATGGCTGATCTCCTTTGGTGCATATCCCATCATCTTCAGAACAACCATCTGAAGAGTTTTCTTGTCAGTCGATAACAGGATCTGGAGCAATTCCTCATTCTCCACGGTATCGAGCAGGGCTTCCACACTCTCTGGCTGAGACTCTCCTAATTCTTTTTCTTCCAGAAGCAGTTCCATACAGTCCAGAAGTGAGGTCTGATGTTCCCGGAATCTCCGCTCTGCGTTAAAATCGTTCCAGTCATACTCCCGGAGCTTCTGGATCGTCTCTTCATCCACACCCTGCTCACGCAGGATCTTCTCTTCCTCTGTTTTCCACTGGTTCCATCTATATTCTTCTTTTGCTTTGTTATAAGCCACTTATCTTTTCCTCCGATCTGAATTTTTGTGAAATCAAATCGGAGTGTGGCGGTGATCTGGCTCGTTCTTCCTGTCCACAGGAATGTCCGGCATCTCTGCTGTTTCCCTGCAAACACGGATCTCCTTTGTAATCATATCTTTACAAAGGCACAGTGTATCGGATGCACCTGTCAGTTAACGGTCAGAAACCTGTCAATTGACGGTCAATTTTTATCACCTTCTTTCCAGCACAAATAAAATAAGACGAACAATCTTTTTACGGATTATTCGCCTTACTGCTGTTCGTTTTCATTATTCAATTCAAATTTGTAACCTATATCCCTGACACTGACAATGCAATTCCCGGCACCGTCTTCAACGACATTCAACTTTTTTCTCAATCGCTTTACCAGACACCAGATGATATTTTTAATATCACCAACAGAATAATCTTTCCATACAAGCTGGTAAATCTGTTCAAATGTGTATACTCTCATCGGTGTCACCGCTAATAAGTATAAAAAATTATATTCTTGTCGTGTTAAATGTAACGCTACATTATTCCAAAATACTTTATGTTTCTTATGATTCATTACAAGTTTTCCCTTATCAATCATCGTTTCGGATTGCTTTTGAGTTATTTTTTGTTTATTATTTCGTCGTGCCAATGAAAAAATCTGCAGATCTACTTCTTCTATAGTGCTATTTATATCCATTACACAATCTGCACCAGCGTATATTAATTCTTTTTTCCATGACATACACAATAAAGAGGAAGCATCCGTCAAAATAATAATTGGTATCTGCGTTATTTTTCTAATAGCAGATATAATATTACTTATGTTCTCTTTATAAAGGATCACTCCTATTATAAGCACATCATAAGAAAATAAACTCAAATTATGCAGTAAAATTTGTAGATTTTCTGCATAATCTGAGTTTACCTCATTGAATAGTTTTCGATATGATTGATTGTCAAAATATGCTAATATCTTGTATTTTGTGTCTTTCATATTTAATCTATTTTAGCAAAGCAACATTTTCTATTTCTTCACAGGAAAATTATCAAATGTATTGTCAATTTTTTGTGCAGCAATCCCTCTCATCGCATGCTCTTTCAGTTTTTGAAAACTTTCATCACTGACTGCATGTTCCATGCGACAAGCATCCACTTCTGCAGTTTGTGGATTAACTCCAACGGCTATAAGTTGATAAGTAAAAAGCAATGGCGTTCGTAAATTTTTTCGGCCACATCCCGGCCAAGGTCGGTCAGGTGTATATAATGGTTTTCGTCTGTTGTCAAAAAACCGCCCTCTCGTAAAGTTCCTACTGCGTAACATACGCTGGGTTTTGAAACTTCCATGTACCGGGCAACATCCACGGAACGCACCATACCGAGTTTCTTTTGAAGTATAAGCACGGATTCTAGCTGCTGTACGACGGCTTTTTTTCTTTTGCCGTCGTGCGGCAGCTATTTCTGTTATACTAAGCTACTGTTTTCCACATTTCAGATTCACTTTAATGATTCATCTGAAACTCTTCAATCGATCCATAGTCAATTAGTTTGCTCTCGTCAAATGACTCTTGAAGTTTCTCTCCTTCTGCAAACAGGACATTTCCGCTTGAAGTCAGCGGCAACATACAGCTACTCGCTTTAAGACTTTGTGCCGGTTTATCCACAAGGATAATCAATGGATTTTTTGCTTCTATCGGCTCTGCTGCGCCCAACGCCACATGCACCGGAAATGCCAATAATGTCTCTCCATCATATTGATATAGTCCCACTCCATCAGGCAATACATTTCCATCAGCAGTCAATATAGGCATTTGAACATCTAAAAATTCCTGCATGCTATTTGCCAAACTGCCATATTCCACAGGTTTTAACTTGCTGGGATCACCAAAGCGATCTATCCATTGAGGGTTTGTCAGGATCAAATGGTCCCACCCCCCATCCTTTAGCTCTTTTGTAATTTCAATATTGCTGTCAACTACATATGAAAGCAGAAGATAATCTTCCTCAGAATGTAAAATGCTGGAGCCATCTGCGGTTAATTCATTGCTCCCACAAACTGTATCAATGTCTGTATATGCTATATACCAAATTTCACTCGTATTGTATTGATTAAGAGTGAGTGTATCTCCACACCCAGATAGACCCAATACAAGGATGCACACGAGTGTCATCACTATTTTTCTGCTCATTTACAAATCCCCTCAGTTTTCCTTACGTTCGAGAACATGATTTTCTTTTTTGAATACCCATCATGCCTAAAATCAGAATTGCACATACGACAATACTGCCGACAATGTACTGCCATCCAAAAAATGATAGATTAAGAATATAGCGTGCTGCCGGATTAGAAAAAATGTGTGTGAACGGCTCATTCGCTGCAATTCTGCTCATTACTCCGCTGACATCTGCCAGAGGTATTCCGTAAAGGGACGCACCAAAAAAATAAAGAACGAGTTTTTCTACAATGGACGGCAGTAAAATTCCTAACACACAACCTCCCACCCGATGTGCCGCTGGTGTATTAAAAAGATAAAACGCTCCCGCAATGTAAGGTAGAACAGCTAAACATCCACCTAAAACAACTGGTGCCAAATGAAATCCGAAGATAACAAAGACAAGGCGCAAAAGTAAATATACGCCCAAGATAATCAGCCAACTTATAATCAGAGAAGCCGCAGGCTTATTTTTCTTTGGTGTTTGCGTACGAATCTGCTGTTGCATCATCAAACCTCCTGACTGGATATTGCACCTTGGGGAACATCAGAATAATGGTTGTTCCGCATGACAACTGTGATGTGATTTGTAAATCTATCGCTAAATCTTTTGCCATTTTCTGCACTAAATATAATCCCATACCTGTGGAGCGGCTTAAAAAGCTTCCTGCGTCCCCAGTGAAGCCCTTATCAAAAACAAACGGCAGATCAGACGCGGGTATACCTGTTCCGTTATCGCTGACGGATAGAGTAATCTGCCCGCTTTCTGGATTATCCGTTACTGAAAATTGAATAGTGGGGGCGGTGTCCTTCACAGCATACTTTACACTGTTGCTAATAATCTGTCCCAAAATGAACATAAAGCCTTTTTTGTTAGAAATTACGTTACAGTCGTTCCCGGAATATGTGACAGAAAATTGGGCTTCTTCAAGCAAGGATAAATTGTCCTCAACCGCTTCCCGACAAGTCTCTAAGATCAGAATTGGTTCAAAATAGCAATCTTTGTGAGCCGCCCCAAGACGTGAAAAGTACAAAATCTGTTCTACGTTCTGCCGCACATGGTCGCGTACATATAGCATACGAGTATGCACCAACGGTGACATCTCAACCTTTCGATTATCTAAAAGAAGCGTCATAAGGGACAGAGGTTTCTTGATTTCATGCACCCAATTTTCAATATAACTTTCGTAGTTGGCAACCTTTAACTGCTGTTCGTTCACATACCCCTCTTGCATTCTCAGATGATGGGCTAATTCATGGATATATGGGCGCATTGACGCGGGGGCACTTTCACACAACAGGTATTCGTTTGTGTCGTCCGGCTCTAACAGAAAGCGCCGAAAAGCGGCATCAATTTTACTGCGTTTATGAATTGAGATGACAAAGGGGATGACAAACGCGGCAAGTGATACAAATATCATTAGCCCCACAAGGCTCAAAAAATCCCCCGGATAAGCCACCCATGCCAGAAACGCAAAGAACAAATCCAAGCAGCCAAGAGTAATCAACCAAATACGATTGGACGATACATAGGTCAAGAGAGTATTAAATTTCTTCATACTTCCACCTGCTCTTTCAAACGGTAGCCTTGCCCGCGCACCGTTTCAATGCGATCATCAAGTCCAACTTCACGCAGCGTTTTCCGCAGTCGTGTAAAATTGACTTGCAGCGCATTTTCGTCTATAAACTCCGCTGTTCCCCAAAGCACATGAAACAGGTCGCTCTTTGATACAAGGTTCGGGCTGCTTTTCAAAAGGGTGAGAAGTATTTTCCCCTCATTCTGCGGAAGAACATAAGATTTCTTTCCTGCATAGAGCGTAAAAGTGTTTGGATCAAGCAGGAAGCCGCCCCCGTTAAGCAATCCCTGCTGCATCTGTTCTTCTTTGCGGCGCAAGAGGTTTTTAATGCGGGCAAGAAGCCGTTCCGTGTTGCATGGCTTTGTTAGGTAATCGTCCGCCCCTAATCCCAAAGCGTGAAGCTCGTCCTGTAATTTATCTCTTGCAGTTAATATCAGCACAGTCCCAAGCTGTTTGGCCTTTACCTCTTTGCAGATTTCAAAGCCGGAGTGAAAAGGAAGATTGATGTCGAGCAAAATCAAGTCCGGGGAAAGAGACATTATCTGTGATACGGCATTTTCAAAGTCAAGCAAAGGAACAGCGTCATATCCCGCTTTTTCCAACACATCAATCAATTCTTCCCGCATATATACATCATCTTCAACCACAATAATTTGCGCCAATATGAACACCTCCTTCCCGAATAAGCCCATTAAGCATTTGGCTTCCAATTTAATTTGCTGATTTCACGGTTTGCTGTCCGCGCAATAGCCACACCGTACAATGCAAGCATACAAACAACGACAAGCGCCATAACGAGCAGCATAGGATAAGACTGTTGCAGTTTTGCCATATTAGAGTATAGGTAATGCTGCATTGCGCAAATTCCGACTGTACCGCTGATACACGCAGGAAACAGCGGGAGCAGAAAATACCATAGCACCTGTTGGTTTATGGAACGCTTCATTTGTTCGCGTCGTGCGCCCAGAATAGAAAGTGTCGCATACCTTGCCTTTGTTTCTCGCATTTGGGTTAGGAATTGCAGGGCAAGTAGGGCGCAAGCGATAATTAGAAGCATAAAACCCATGTATAAGGTCGTGTAGCTGCCGGAAATGACATAAAATAGTTGCCGTCCGAAATTGTCCAAATAGCTTTCGCAGTACAGGCCAGAGGGCTTTAACAGGTCACGGGCTTCCATAATCGACACCATCAGGCCATCAGCTTCCACAGTTTCGCTCGGAATACAGAAATTGTGATAAACGGTAACGGTGCCTGGATTTACATATTCAGAATATACTTCATCGGAAACAATCAATGCGGTTATGATTTTTACGTTTTCATCCGCAGTCAAGCCTTTCATCGGCACAAACGGGATAAGCGTAATTGGCAGTCCGTCAATAGAAATCAAGACTTTACCATTAGCCCGTGCGTCCTCCGCAATCTGGTTCAACATGGTGGTGGTTTCTTCTTTTGTACTCCCCTGAAAATCCGGGTTAAGATAGAATACAGCTTCGTCGATTCCAAGAACGATAGTTTTTTCTCCAGCTGCTTCCAGCAATTCGTTATATGAAGATACGGGAATTAAAAATGGCGAAGCTCCCGTAGTATCAATACACCCTAAAAGGTTAAGCGCGGCTGGTTGATTGGGACTGAACTCATAGCTTGTAGCTCCTTGTGTGACGGGATCCTCTACTTCTGGCGGCAGATTCAAAACAACCTGTTCACGCAGCCCGGACCAATCTATAAAAGAGTTCGCTTTCACGGAAGCTGGGCGTTTCATTGTTCCTGTTTCCATGCGGCTCAAATCAGCCACATAGGGCTGCATTTGCTTACCCGAAAGGTATTTTTCAACAGTCGCTTCATTGCCCGTGACGGTAAAATCGTAAACAGAAGATCCCCGCGTCATTTGGTTCCCATACGACATAATGCGGGTTGATCCGTCCGCAATGAGCATGATAGTGAGCATAATCAAAATAGATGCAACACCGATTGAAATATACTTGTGGACTATATTTTCGTGTAACTGCCGCAGAGTGAAAATATATAGACCGTGTGTTGTGTTGCGTTTCACAGAAGCCGCCGCTGCGCTCAGCAAGCCTGCAAGCCCACGGATAAAAAGCATTGTTCCCACAATACCTAATATCACGGCAACAATTATCATCATACCGCCAGCAACCATGAAATACTTTAGGATTACCCAATATGCAAGCGTCAAAACTACCGCTCCGAGAATGAGGGAAAATAAGTTCCCACTCATTTTTCCAACTTGCTGTTTCTTCGCCATTTCTCCATAAAGGAGTTGGTGGATTTCTTTGTTGAATAGTTTTCCACAAAGGATGAACAACGCGACAACTTGAATCATTAGAAATCCAAGCGTTGTCAAGAGAACAGCGCTCACAGAAAAACTTGACTGATGTGCAATTATGCCGCGACCTACAAGCCGTGCCGTAGCAAGGCTGATTACCTCTGATAAAAAGCCGCCGCAGATCAGTCCGCCCAAAAGAGCCAGCAGTGATGTGATTAGCCCCTCTGCCATGATTTGAATAAACAAGTGTCGCTTTGTCATTCCAAACATCAGGTAAAGCCCTAATTCCCGGCTCCTACATTCAAGCTGATATTTGTTCGCAAAAATGACAAGGAAAAATACAAACAGCAGCGAAAAAAGATAAACCGTCGGCATTAGCATTGTCAGAAGTCGATTAACAGCGTCACTTTCGATTTCCTCCAAGAAGCGCATCACGTCCTGGCTTCCAAGGGAGAGGACGATATAAAATGTGGCTATAGCTGTAACCATAGTAAGAAAATAGATCAGGTTCTCACTACGGTTTCGTTTGGAGTTTCGCCACGCAAGGTTAAAGAACATTTGCACTCCCTCCTCCCATCTGTGCCATTACCTGTAAGATACGCGCATAAAATTCCTCCCGTGTTTCAGTCGGAATTTTCCGGCGCAGCTCATGGAAAATCACACCGTCCTGTATGAATAGGATTCTGGAACAAAAACTTGCAGCGTTCGGGTCGTGTGTTACCATCAAAATTGTGCGTCCGCGACCGTGATTGATCTCGCACAGTTTTTCCATAAGCAACCGCGCTGCCTTTGTATCCAATGCCCCAGTTGGCTCATCTGCCAAAATAATATCGGGGTCGGAAATCAAACTGCGGGCGGCAGCGACGCGCTGTTTTTGACCACCTGACATCTGCACCGGAAATTTGGAGAGCACATCCGTGATTCCAAAAAGTCCTGCAATGTCATTCAACTTCTTCTCCGCAGCAGATATATCTACATTATGGATAGAAAGCGGCAGCAGGATATTTTCTCTGCCAGTCAAGTTGTCAAGCAAAGCAAAATCCTGAAACAGATAGCCTATTTTATTGCCCCGATACTCAGCCAGTTTTTCGCTATCAAAGGAACTCACATTTGCGCCGGAAAGCAGGACTTGCCCGGAGGTCGGTTTAATAACCGTAGCAATGCAATTTAGTAGGGTCGTTTTTCCTGATCCGCTTGCGCCCATGATCCCCAAAAATTCGCCATCAAGAACATCAAAGGTAATGCCATTAAGAGCTTTTGTAGGAACACCCTCTTTCGTATATACCTTGTGTATATCTCGGACTTCCAAAAGTTTTTCTTTGCAATTCATATTATCACCTTTTGCCTTTTCGCTTTTTGATTAGTTGTTGATTATATTTTACTGCATGGCAGGAAGATAAACCACTTACAGTTGATGTAAGGTTTCTATGCTAAATGCTAAAGGGCGGCGATGTGACGTTTGTGCCAGATCGCCGCTGCTTTTCTTTATATTTATTCTATCCGATGTGCTTGCCCGCTTCAAGGTAATAGTTATGAATTATTTTGGCTATCAAGTGGAACTATATAAACATATCCGAAAGAAACAAATTTTCTTGATAAAGATCATGTTTCTTCACTCAAAGATAGCTTTACAAAATACACCTCTAAGGCTACTACAATAGGTAGGGCGCAAGGTCTTATGCAGAAGCACTTTGAGACCTTGCGCCCTCTGTTATTCTACCCTAAAAATACTTTGCCAGCTGCTTCAGACCACGCCGGATGCTGTCACGGACACGGCTTGGATCTACACCTTCTACTTCGGCAATTTCATTTACCGTCATTCCCAGATAGTATCGGG
>OGEK01000720.1_pt1 | contig 31511 bp, 20 predicted proteins | sample 1570641 | NCBI WGS metagenome assembly OGEK01 (sample SAMEA2582136, study PRJEB24529) | metagenome | biome: Human gut stool | place: China | collected 2011
TCATTTTGATGTTGAAGTGCTGGAAATCGATCCGGTACTGGAGGCCTGAAATGCAGATCCTGTTGGCTAACCCGCGCGGCTTTTGCGCCGGTGTAGACCGCGCTATCAGCATTGTTGAAAACGCGCTGGAAATTTACGGCGCGCCGATTTATGTGCGTCACGAAGTGGTGCATAACCGCTACGTAGTCGACAGCCTGCGCGAACGCGGTGCCATCTTTATCGAGCAGATCAGCGAAGTGCCTGACGGTGCGATCCTGATTTTCTCCGCGCACGGCGTCTCTCAGGCGGTCCGTAACGAAGCGAAAAGTCGCGATCTGACCGTCTTCGATGCCACCTGCCCATTGGTAACCAAGGTGCATATGGAAGTGGCGCGCGCCAGCCGTCGTGGTGAAGAGTCGATTCTGATTGGCCATGCCGGGCATCCGGAAGTCGAAGGCACCATGGGCCAGTACAGCAACCCGGAAGGGGGTATGTATCTGGTTGAGTCGCCTGAAGATGTGTTAACGCTGAACGTGAAAAATGAAGCGCGACTGTCGTTTATGACCCAGACCACGCTCTCCGTAGACGATACCTCTGACGTGATTGACGCCCTGCGTCAGCGCTTCCCGAAAATCGTCGGGCCGCGCAAGGATGACATCTGCTACGCCACCACCAATCGTCAGGAAGCGGTGCGCGCGCTGGCTGAACAGGCGGACGTGGTGCTGGTGGTCGGCTCTAAGAACTCCTCCAACTCCAACCGTCTGGCTGAACTGGCACAGCGAATGGGCAAAGCGGCGTTCCTGATCGACGATGCCACGGATATTCAGGAAGCGTGGGTTAAAGACGCGGCCTGCGTTGGCGTGACGGCCGGGGCGTCCGCGCCGGATATTCTGGTACAAAACGTCATTTCCCGTCTGCAGGAGCTGGGCGGCGGCGAAGCGGTGCCGCTGGAAGGACGTGAAGAGAACATTGTTTTCGAAGTGCCGAAAGAACTGCGCATCGACGCCCGCGAAGTCGAATAGTCCCTTTTCTGATGAAAGGCCAGCACCTCCTGTGCTGGCCTTTTTTTTACCCGTTACTTTATCGTGACGACAAAATCATGTCTTTTACTGATATTTAAGTCGGTTTCACGTTAAATTCTAATTATTGGTGTTTTCAGTTGGCAGTGCTCAGAAAGGCTGGTTAATCTGAAAACGGTTTACATCATTTTAACGTAAGAGAATAACTATGCATGATGCACAGATCCGTGTCGCCATTGCGGGCGCGGGTGGACGTATGGGCCGTCAGCTGATTCAGGCGGCACTTCAGATGGATGGCGTAGCACTTGGCGCGGCGCTGGAGCGTGACGGTTCATCACTTCTGGGGACCGATGCTGGCGAGCTGGCGGGCGCGGGAAAGACCGGCGTCACCGTACAAAGCAGCCTGGAGGCGGTTAAAGAGGACTTCGATGTCTTCATCGATTTTACCCGCCCGGAAGGGACGCTCGCGCATCTGGCATTTTGCCGCCAGCACGGCAAGGGGATGGTGATCGGCACCACCGGTTTTGACGATGCGGGCAAGCAGGCTATCCAGGATGCATCCAAAGAGATTGCGATCGTCTTCGCCGCAAACTTTAGCGTGGGGGTTAACGTCATGCTGAAGCTGCTGGAGAAGGCCGCGAAGGTGATGGGCAACTACACCGATATTGAGATTGTTGAAGCTCACCACCGCTATAAGGTTGATGCGCCATCCGGCACGGCGCTGGCGATGGGCGAAGCGATTGCTCATGCACTTGATAAAGATTTAAAAGACTGTGCGGTCTATGCCCGCGAAGGCCACACCGGGGAACGCGTGCCAGGCACCATTGGTTTCGCAACCGTCCGGGCGGGTGACATCGTCGGCGAACATACCGCGATGTTCGCCGATATTGGCGAGCGCGTCGAAATTACGCATAAAGCGTCCAGCCGAATGACGTTTGCCAATGGTGCCGTTCGATCCGCTTTGTGGCTGAAAGAGAAGAGAAATGGCCTTTTTGATATGAGAGATGTGCTGGATCTCAACAATTTGTAAGCATTATTACCCATCGTGATGTGGTTATTGCAGTCGTAATTATTTGATTGCATAGGGCAATAATTTATTGCCCTTTTATTTTATCTGTTTCGTGATTATTTTGTTCATTTAGCCTTGAAAGTATAGCTGTTCCTCTTGATTCTCGTTACTGAAATGTAAATTTTGACCACTTGGTCCACTTTTTGATGCTGCGTCGACTCATTTTTCATTAAACCCGGCGCGCAAGCGTTTTCCGCAGTGATTTACCTGATCTTTTTGTCGCTTAAGCTTCACTCGCCTCGCCAGATACGCAAAAGACTAAACAAAATATCGGTTTTAAGTTGACTTTTACCCACCAAATCTCCAGAATGCCGCCGTTTGCCAAAAATCCGCTGGCAACACATTTGCATTGATCCATGACATAGTTATGAATTAATATGCAAATAAAGTGAGTGAATATTCTCTGGAGGGTGTTTTGATTAAGTCAGCGCTATTGGTTCTGGAAGACGGAACCCAGTTTATCGGTCGGGCCATAGGGGCAACGGGTTCGGCGGTTGGGGAAGTCGTTTTCAATACTTCAATGACCGGTTATCAAGAAATCCTCACTGATCCTTCCTATTCTCGCCAAATCGTTACTCTTACTTATCCTCATATCGGCAATGTCGGCACCAATGCGGCTGACGAAGAATCCTCTCAGGTACATGCGCAAGGCCTTGTCATTCGTGACCTGCCGCTGATTGCCAGCAACTTCCGCAACACTGAAGATCTCTCTTCTTACCTGAAGCGCCATAACATCGTGGCGATTGCCGATATCGATACCCGTAAGTTAACGCGTCTGCTGCGCGAGAAGGGTGCACAGAACGGCTGCATCATCGCAGGTGATAACCTCGATGCGACGCTGGCGCTGGAAAAAGCGAAAGCTTTCCCGGGCCTGAACGGCATGGACCTGGCGAAAGAAGTGACTACCGCTGAAGCCTACAGCTGGACTCAGGGTAGCTGGACGCTGGAAGGCGACCTGCCGGAAGCGAAAAAAGAGAGCGAGCTGCCGTTCCACGTGGTGGCCTACGATTTTGGCGCCAAGCGCAACATCCTGCGCATGCTGGTTGACCGCGGCTGCCGCCTGACGGTGGTGCCTGCACAAACGTCTGCCGAAGACGTGTTGAAGATGAATCCGGACGGTATTTTCCTGTCCAACGGCCCTGGCGACCCGGCGCCGTGCGATTACGCCATCGCCGCCATTAAGTCCTTCCTGGAAACCGATATCCCGGTATTCGGCATCTGCCTCGGCCATCAGCTGCTGGCGCTGGCGAGCGGTGCGAACACCGTCAAGATGAAGTTCGGCCACCACGGTGGTAACCACCCGGTGAAAGATATCGATAACAACACGGTGATGATCACCGCGCAAAACCACGGCTTCGCCGTCGATGAAGCCTCAATGCCGGCTAACCTGCGCGTGACCCATAAGTCGCTGTTCGATGGCACCCTGCAGGGGATTCATCGCACCGATAAGCCAGCGTTCAGCTTCCAGGGACACCCGGAAGCGAGCCCGGGCCCACACGACGCCGCGCCGCTGTTCGATCACTTCATCGAACTCATCGAGCAATACCGTAAGACCGCTAAATAATCAGGAGCCGAGAAGACAATGCCAAAACGTACAGACATAAAAAGCATCCTGATCCTTGGCGCTGGCCCGATCGTTATCGGCCAGGCCTGCGAATTCGACTACTCCGGCGCGCAGGCGTGTAAAGCCCTGCGTGAAGAGGGTTACCGCGTTATCCTGGTGAACTCTAACCCGGCGACCATCATGACCGACCCGGAAATGGCTGATGCAACCTACATTGAGCCGATTCACTGGGAAGTGGTACGTAAAATCATCGAAAAAGAGCGCCCGGACGCGGTGCTGCCGACCATGGGCGGCCAGACGGCGCTGAACTGCGCGCTGGAGCTGGAGCGTCAGGGCGTACTGGCCGAATTCGGCGTGACCATGATTGGTGCCACCGCCGACGCGATTGATAAAGCCGAAGACCGTCGCCGCTTCGACGTGGCGATGAAGAAAATCGGCCTCGACACCGCGCGCTCCGGTATCGCACACAACATGGAAGAAGCGCTGGCCGTTGCGGCTGAAGTGGGCTATCCGTGCATCATCCGTCCATCGTTCACCATGGGCGGCACCGGCGGCGGTATTGCCTACAACCGCGAAGAGTTCGAAGAAATTTGCGAACGCGGTCTGGATCTTTCCCCAACCAAAGAGCTGCTGATTGATGAATCGCTGATTGGCTGGAAAGAGTACGAGATGGAAGTGGTGCGTGATAAAAACGACAACTGCATCATCGTCTGCTCCATCGAAAACTTCGATGCGATGGGTATCCACACCGGCGACTCCATCACCGTTGCGCCAGCCCAGACGCTGACCGACAAAGAGTACCAAATCATGCGTAACGCCTCGATGGCGGTACTGCGTGAAATCGGCGTGGAAACCGGCGGTTCTAACGTGCAGTTCTCCGTGAACCCGAAAACCGGCCGTCTGATTGTTATCGAAATGAACCCGCGCGTGTCCCGTTCCTCCGCGCTGGCCTCTAAAGCGACCGGCTTCCCGATTGCGAAAGTGGCGGCGAAACTGGCGGTGGGTTATACCCTCGACGAGCTGATGAACGACATCACCGGTGGCCGCACCCCTGCGTCCTTCGAGCCGTCCATCGACTACGTTGTGACCAAAATTCCACGCTTTAACTTTGAGAAATTCGCTGGCGCGAACGACCGTCTGACCACCCAGATGAAATCCGTCGGTGAAGTGATGGCGATTGGCCGCACGCAGCAGGAATCCCTGCAGAAAGCGCTGCGCGGCCTCGAAGTGGGCGCGACCGGCTTTGACCCGAAAGTGAGCCTGGACGACCCTGAAGCGCTGACCAAAATCCGCCGCGAGCTGAAAGACGCGGGTGCGGAGCGCATCTGGTACATCGCCGATGCCTTCCGTGCCGGCCTGTCCGTCGACGGCGTGTTCAACCTGACCAACATCGACCGCTGGTTCCTGGTACAGATTGAAGAGCTGGTGCGTCTGGAAGAGAAAGTGGCTGAGCTGGGCATCAACGGCCTGGACGCAGACTTCCTGCGCATGCTGAAGCGTAAAGGCTTCGCCGACGCGCGTCTGGCTAAGCTGGCGGGCGTGCGCGAAGCGGAGATCCGCAAGCTGCGCGACCAGTATGACCTGCACCCGGTTTACAAGCGCGTCGACACCTGTGCGGCAGAGTTTTCTACCGACACCGCGTACATGTACTCCACCTATGAAGACGAGTGCGAAGCGAATCCGTCAGTTGACCGCGACAAGATTATGGTGCTGGGCGGCGGTCCAAACCGTATCGGCCAGGGCATCGAGTTCGACTACTGCTGCGTACACGCCTCGCTGGCGCTGCGTGAAGACGGTTACGAGACCATCATGGTCAACTGTAACCCAGAAACCGTCTCCACCGACTACGACACCTCTGACCGCCTCTACTTCGAGCCGGTGACGCTGGAAGACGTGCTGGAAATCGTGCGCATCGAGAAGCCAAAAGGCGTTATCGTGCAGTACGGTGGCCAGACGCCGCTGAAGCTGGCGCGCGCGCTGGAAGCGGCAGGCGTACCGGTTATCGGTACCAGCCCGGATGCGATTGACCGCGCGGAAGACCGTGAACGTTTCCAGCAGGCGGTTGACCGTCTGAAGCTGAAACAGCCGGCGAACGCCACGGTGACGGCCATCGAACAGGCCGTAGAGAAGGCGAAAGAGATTGGCTACCCGCTGGTGGTGCGTCCTTCTTATGTGCTGGGCGGCCGCGCGATGGAAATCGTCTACGACGAAGCCGACCTGCGTCGCTACTTCCAGACGGCGGTGAGCGTCTCCAACGATGCGCCAGTACTGCTTGACCGCTTCCTCGACGATGCGGTAGAAGTGGACGTTGACGCCATCTGCGACGGCGAAATGGTGCTGATTGGCGGCATCATGGAGCATATCGAGCAGGCGGGCGTACACTCCGGCGACTCCGCCTGTTCTCTGCCAGCGTACACCCTGAGCCAGGAAATTCAGGACGTGATGCGCCAGCAGGTGCAGAAGCTGGCCTTCGAGCTGCAGGTTCGCGGCCTGATGAACGTCCAGTTCGCGGTGAAAGATAACGAAGTCTACCTGATTGAAGTCAACCCGCGTGCGGCACGTACCGTACCGTTCGTCTCTAAAGCCACCGGTATTCCGCTGGCGAAAGTGGCAGCGCGCGTGATGGCAGGCCAGACGTTGGCACAGCAGGGCGTGACCAAAGAGATCATTCCACCGTACTACTCGGTGAAAGAAGTGGTGCTGCCGTTCAACAAATTCCCGGGCGTTGACCCGCTGTTAGGGCCAGAAATGCGCTCAACCGGGGAAGTGATGGGCGTGGGTCGCACCTTCGCAGAAGCGTTTGCCAAGGCGCAGCTGGGCAGCAGCTCTACCATGAGAAAATCGGGCCGTGCGCTGCTCTCCGTTCGCGAAGGCGATAAAGAGCGCGTGGTTGACCTGGCAGCCAAGCTGCTGAAGCAGGGCTTTGAGCTGGACGCGACCCACGGTACGGCAATTGTGCTGGGCGAAGCGGGTATCAACCCGCGTCTGGTGAACAAGGTGCATGAAGGTCGTCCGCACATTCAGGATCGTATCAAGAATGGCGAATACACCTACATCATCAACACCACCGCAGGCCGCCAGGCGATTGAAGACTCCAAGCTGATTCGCCGCAGCGCACTGCAGTACAAAGTGCACTACGACACCACCCTGAACGGCGGTTTCGCAACGGCCATGGCGCTGAATGCGGATGCTACCGAGAAGGTGATTTCGGTTCAGGAAATGCACGCGCAGATTAGCAAGTAAGTAAAAATGCCCGGTGCCGTTCGGGTGCCGGGCATTCACCCCATCTTCAGAACCTTCTGGTTTTTCATCCTCTTTCAGTCAGTTAGCCTAAAATTGTTAGGTCGATAACGAAATTCAACTGAGAGCAGGGGAAAACACCATGCAAAATAAATTACTGATCGCCACCCTTCTTGCCGCTACTGCAACGTTTACCGTCGCGGGCTGTTCCTCTAACCAGGCAGTGAAAACCACCGATGGCAAAACCATTGTCACCGACGGAAAACCACAGGTCGATGACGATACCGGTCTGGTGTCGTATAAAAATGCGGAAACGGGTCATACCGAGCAGATCAACCGCGATCAGGTGAAATCAATGGGCGAGCTGGATAACTAATAAAAAAAGCCGTGGCGTTTGCCACGGCTTTTAGTCTTTCAGGAACGATTACCAGCGGTGGTTCAGCAGGATATGACCGCCATAAGCAGCATAGCTGTTCTCACCCCACTCGCCGCTGGCGCGCAGGGAGAGCGTCGTGGTTTCGTTCAGGTTGCCGGTGACGCCCAGCTCTAACTGACCACGATCTTCCGGCGTATCGTTGCTGACGGCCTCGCCGTTAAACGCCAGATCGTTCTGACCTGCGCCTTTCAGCCAGTTCACGGCAACGTACGGCTGCCAGGCTTTCACGTCTTTCTGTTCGAAGTAGCTTGATTTGACGCCCAGACGACCAAACAGACCGTCGTTGTCCAGCGTGGTAATCCGCACGCCGTCGCGATCGGTATGGTTTTCCTGATCCAGATAGCTGTAGATAACCTGCGCCTGAGGTTCGATTTTCCAGGTGCGCTCATTTTCTGAATCAATCACCCATGCATGGCCCACTTCGACGGATGCCGCGAAGCCTTCACTGTCGTAATCTTCATCATTACGGTTGCTGGTCACTTTATTGTTGTACCAGCTATAGGCGGCCCAGGTATCAACGTAGCTGCCCAGACGCAGCTTCTGATCTTCCTGCCAGGTTGCATACAGGCCGACGTTAAAGCCATCCACTTTGCCCTGCGCATCACGTACGTTGTGTTTTGCATCAGAGTGGGTCTTCGCCTGGCCTGCCCCGAACATGCCACCCGCACGCAGGATGCCGTTGTCCATTGGCTTACTCATGAAGTCGCTGCCTACCTGAAGGACAGTGGTGGTGGTGTCATAGCTGACTTTGTCACCGCCCGCATTGTTTTCATGGTAGCGGCCTTTGACGTACATCCAGGTGTTGAGATCTTCCTCGTTACGGAAGGTGATCTGATCGCGATCGTCACGCTTGTGCAGGAACATGCTCTGCGCGGCAAGGTAGTTACCTAAGTAAGCGCCGACCTCAGGAGCCATGACTTCGGGACCGCTATTGCTGCCGTTGTCGGTGTTACCACCGTTGTCAGTGTTACTGCCGTTGTCGGTGTTACTGCCGTTGTCGGTATTACCGCCATTGTCGGTGTTACTGCCGTTGTCGGTATTACCACCGTTGTCGGTATTATTGCCGTTGTCGGTATCGGTATCGTCTGCCGGAATGTCTGATGGCGTTGCCTTCGATTCCAGATACCAGTTTCCGTCGCCGTGCTGATAAAGATTATACTCATACGCACCCGCAACAACCGGTTTTGCCAGGGTGAGCTGAGCTTCTGAACTGCCGCCAACTCTGACAATTTCCATCCCGTTTACGGTTTGCGCGCCCAGCCCCCCCATGTTGCTGACGCTGACCCCGGATTGGCCAAAGCTGCTCCCGGTGATGGTGAGATGGTCGGTTGGTGCATTATCCTCACCGAGCGTACTGTTTAACACGATCTGGCTGCCCGCGGAGCCGGTATAGTCGCCGTTAATGGTGAAATTGTTGCCAACGCTGTTATTGGCGGCGCTGAGCAACAGTTTGCCGCCATTAGCCACGTTGCCGTTGATAGTATCAACGCCGGCAGCGCTGAGCGTGGCGTTACCCTGGACTGCATTCCATGCCGCCAGCGTACCGCCGTTAAGAATGGCAATGTTATTGTTAACTTCACCTGCGGTTGCAAAGGTCGCGCCGTTATCAATGGTCACGGTGGCGTTACTGCCCTTGACACCAAGTGTTGCTCCTGAAGATACCAGCGTAGTGCCGCCGTGAAGAACCGTATCCCCTGTATAGCTATTTTTGCCCGTCAGGGTCAGCGTGTTGGAATCAACTTTTTCGACGTTACCGCTACCGGTCATATTGGTGGCGAAAGTGAAATTGCTTCCCTGATTAAAAGTGACGGTACCGTTGTTGGTGAGTCCACCGCTGAGCGTCGCTGTTTTTTCGCCATCACCAAGTTGCAGCGAGGCGTCTTTGGCCACCCGTGTAATACCGGTATTCGATACCGCGCCAGACAGGGTTAATGCGCCCGTGTTTATCAGCAAGGAGTCGCCTGAGCCAATTATGTCAAGCTTGCCTGACAGTGCCCAGCTTTCGCCGTTCATTGTGACACTGGCAAAACCATCGCCTTCATTCAGACCAGTAAAGTTACTGTCTTCCGAACCCATGCCGAGCAATTCCAGGGTATTTCCTTTGGAATTTGTGGAAATTACGTCACCGATGAGGTTGGAGCCAGTGTCGAGAAGTAACGCGTTATTTTTATCGCTGGCAAACATAATGGCATTTTTTTCACCACTAATCGTTCCGCTATTCTTTATATCTAATTTTGCAGTATCTTTTACATTGATACCGTTCTGGGTTCCCTGCACAGTGGCACTGTTAAACACCTTGGTGTTGCCATTAGTTGCCATAATAGCATCACCGTTTGTACCGATAACTTTGCCACTGTTATTAATGCCAATACCAACCTGAGTACTTAAACCTGTTTTTCCTTTTATCATTCCAGTGCTGGTGTTGATAATGTTTACTGCGGATGAGTTTTCGCTGACAAAGATGCCATTTTCCGCACCGATAATGTTTCCACTGTTATTAAAGTCCCCGAGTATTGACTGAATGTTAACTGCATTCGCGGTGGTGGAGGAAATATTTGCACCGATGCCGTTATTAATTACAATGCGCTGTACACTAGTATTAATATCCAGGCCATTTCCCGTGCCAGAAATATTCCCATTATTAGTGGCATTTGTGATGGTAAACCCAGAGATAGATACCGCAGCTTCACTATCGGCGGAGGAGATTGTCACGTCTTTATTAATAATATATTCAGCATCGACTGAGAAATCTTGAGGAACAGAAGTTGATTGCTCAATCGTTGCAGAAAACGCAACCGTAGGGGTGAATATCAACAAGGCAGGAAATATCTTCCCCAGAGTTTTGGTTGTATTATTTAATTTGAAGAATTTGTTGCTCATGTACACATCCATTTGAGAGAGAAGGAACATCAGATAACGTGCGAAAACGTATATTGGCCGTCTTAAAGCGTAAGCTCAAAACAAAAAGCATAAAATTATTATATTTTCAATGGTTTATGTACAGGTTGATTTGTTAAATAATGACTTAAGTCTCTCTAAAAATATCTGCTGATAATATGAGTAAGCATAACTATTTTGTGGGGTGAATTTATCGCGCGCATGGTTCTTCTTGTTTTGCGCCACTGTTGCAGCTAAAGCGGGGGCGGTTGTCAATGCTTGCATTTTACTTTGAAGCGTTAGATAGCCCCTTTCAGTCGGGGTGTTAACTGTTTACACTCATTACTACAACAAAAGTAAAAGACAGGCATATTCATGATTCTGATAATTTATGCGCACCCCTATCCGCAGCACTCGCATGCGAATAAGCGGATGCTTGAGCAGGTAAGGACGCTTGAAAACGTCGAGATACGTTCCCTCTATGAACTCTATCCCGATTTCAACATCGATATTGCCGCCGAACAGGAGGCGCTCTCCCGTGCCGATCTGATCGTCTGGCAGCATCCTATGCAGTGGTACAGCACGCCCCCACTCCTGAAATTGTGGATTGATAAAGTCTTCTCCCACGGCTGGGCTTACGGCCACAACGGCAATGCGCTAAAAGGGAAAAGCCTGATGTGGGCGGTCACCACGGGTGGAGGGGAAAGCCACTTTGATATTGGTTCCTTCCCGGGGTTTGATGTTCTGGCACAGCCGCTGCAGGCGACCGCACTTTATTGCGGGCTGAACTGGCTCCCGCCTTTTGCGATGCACTGCACCTTTGTCTGCGACGATGAAACGCTGCAGGCGCAGGCGCGCCATTATAAACAACGCTTACTTGAGTGGCAGGAGGCGCACCATGGATAGCCATACGCTGATACAGGCGCTGATATACCTCGGCGCGGCGGCGCTGATTGTACCCGTGGCGGTTCGCCTGGGACTGGGCTCTGTTCTCGGCTATCTGATTGCGGGCTGCGTCATTGGGCCGTGGGGCTTCCGACTGGTGACGGATGCAGAGGCAATCCTCCATTTCGCTGAAATCGGCGTTGTGCTGATGCTCTTTGTGATTGGTCTGGAACTCGATCCGCAGCGCCTGTGGAAGCTTCGCGCCTCGGTGTTTGGCGGCGGGGCGCTGCAGATGGTGGCCTGCGGCCTGCTGCTGGGTGGGTTCTGCATCCTGCTGGGCATGGACTGGAAAGTGGCAGAGCTTATCGGCATGACGCTGGCGCTCTCCTCGACCGCCATTGCCATGCAGGCCATGAACGAGCGCAATCTGACGGTCTCCCAGATGGGACGCAGCGCGTTCTCGGTGCTGCTGTTCCAGGACATTGCCGCTATCCCGCTGGTGGCGATGATCCCACTGCTGGCGGCCAGCGGTTCCGCCACGACGCTGGGGGCGTTTGCGCTGTCGGCATTAAAAGTGGTGGGGGCGCTGGCGCTGGTGGTGGTGCTTGGTCGCTACGTCACCCGTCCGCTGTTGCGGTTCGTTGCCCGCTCGGGCCTTCGCGAAGTGTTCAGCGCCGTGGCGCTCTTCCTGGTGTTTGGCTTTGGTTTGCTGCTGGAGGAAGCCGGGCTGTCGATGGCGATGGGGGCGTTCCTCGCAGGCGTTCTGCTGGCGAGTTCCGAATACCGTCACGCGCTGGAAAGCGATATCGAGCCGTTTAAAGGCTTGCTGCTGGGGCTGTTTTTCATCGGCGTGGGGATGTCCGTCGACTTCGGCACGCTGGTGACGCACCCGCTGCGGATCGTCATTCTGCTGGTTGGCTTCCTGATCATTAAAATGGCGATGCTGTGGCTGATTGCGCGTCCGCTCAAGGTGCCGAATAAGCAGCGCAGCTGGTTTGCGGTTCTGCTGGGGCAGGGGAGTGAATTTGCGTTTGTGGTCTTTGGCGCAGCACAGATGGCAAACGTCCTCGACTCAGAGTGGGCGAAAGCGCTGACGCTCGCGGTCGCGCTGTCGATGGCCGCGACGCCTATTCTGCTGGTGGTGCTGACGCGTCTGGAAAAATCGGGTAGCGAGCAGGAGCGCGAAGCCGATGAAATTGACGAAGAGCAGCCGCGCGTCATTATTGCCGGATTTGGCCGCTACGGGCAGATCGTTGGCCGTCTGCTGCTGTCCAGCGGAGTGAAAATGGTTATCCTCGATCACGACCCCGACCATGTCGATACCCTGCGAAAATTTGATATGAAGGTGTTTTACGGCGATGCGACCCGCGTCGATCTGCTGGAATCTGCCGGGGCGGCAAAAGCGGAGGTGTTGATTAACGCCATTGACGATCCGGAGACCAGCATGCAGATGGTGGAAATGGCGAAAGAACATTTCCCGAATCTGACCATCATTTCACGCGCCCGCGATGTGGATCACTATATCCGGCTGCGGCAGGCGGGGGTAGAAGCACCGGAGCGTGAAACCTTTGAAGGTGCGCTGAAATCTGGCCGCATGGCGCTGGAAAATCTGGGGCTCGGCGCGTACGAAGCGCGCGAGCGTGCGGACCTGTTCCGCCGCTTTAATACTGAGATGGTGGAAGAGATGGCGGCGATGGCCGGGAGTACGGCCACCGAGCGTGCGGCGGTGTTTAAACGCACCAGCGCGATGCTGACGGAAATCATTAACGAGGACCGTAATCACCTGTCGCTGATCCAGCGTCACGGCTGGCAGGGAACGGAAGAGGGCAAGCATACCGGGGATCCGGCTGACGAACCGGAGAGTAAACCTTCCGCGTGAAGTGGAGTTGCCAGCAATAATAAAAAATTTCTTTATCTTTACCCTGCCGCCAGTCGACGAAAGATTAAGCTTTCCGTATAGTGGCGGCAATTTTTTGCATCCGGGAAATTTTCAATGATCAGTCTGATTGCAGCGCTGGCGGTGGACCGCGTTATCGGTATGGAAAATGCCATGCCGTGGAACCTGCCTGCCGATCTCGCATGGTTTAAACGTACTACGTTAAACAAGCCGGTAGTGATGGGCCGCCTGACCTGGGAGTCGATTGGTCGTCCATTGCCGGGCCGTAAAAATATCGTTATCAGCAGCCAGCCGGGCACTGACGATCGCGTCGAATGGGTAAAATCAGTCGACGAGGCGATTGCTGCATGCGGCAATGCCGAAGAGATCATGGTGATTGGCGGCGGGCGCGTGTACGAGCAGTTCCTGCCAAAAGCGCAGAAGCTGTATCTGACCCACATTGATGCGGAAGTGGAAGGGGATACCCATTTCCCTGACTACGATCCGGACGAGTGGGAATCGGTATTCAGTGAATTCCACGACGCGGATGCACAGAATTCTCACAGCTACTGCTTCGAGATTCTGGAACGTCGTTAAGTGATTTTTTCCCTCTCCCGGCCGGGAGAGGGAAGTGCATATCAGGAGGCAACCGCCTCGTCTCCCCCTAAGTCCAGCTGTCGGTTGGACGGCTGAACAAAGTAAGTTTTATCTTCCCAGCGTAAGCAGGTTAACTCTCCGCCCCAGCAGCATCCGGTATCCAGGCCGTAGATCCCTTCTGGCGTTCCTTTTCCTTCCAGTGCAGCCCAGTGACCAAATACCACGTTGTACTCGCTGGTCACCGGCCCCGGAATGGCAAACCACGGTTTGAGCGGAGCGGGCGCGCTCTCCGGCGTCTCTTTGGAATACATGTCCAGCTGTCCGTTCGGGAAGCAGAAACGCATGCGGGTGAAGGCGTTGGTAATAAAGCGCAGACGCGCCAGACCGCTGAGATCTTCGCTCCAGTGGTTCGGCATATCGCCGTACATGGCATCGAGGAAGAAAGGATAGGAGTCGCTCGCCAGCACCGCCTCAACGTCGCGCGCACAGGTTTTCGCCGTCTCAAGATCCCATTGTGGCGTGATCCCGGCATGCGCCATGACCAGCTTTTTCTCTTCGTCGACCTGCAGCAGCGGCTGACGGCGCAGCCAGTTAATCAGATCGTCGGCATCTGGCGCATCCAGCAGCGGGGTGAGGCGATCTTTAGGTTTGTTGCGGCTGATCCCGGCGAACACCGCCAGCAGATGCAAATCGTGATTGCCCAGCACCATGCGCACGCTGTTGCCTAGCGATTTGACGAAACGTAATACTTCAAGGGAGCCGGGGCCACGCGCGACTAAATCGCCCGTCAGCCAGAGTGTGTCCTGTCCTGGCGTAAAGTCGACCTGTTTTAATAATGCGATCAGTTCATCGTAGCAACCGTGAACGTCGCCAATCAGATATGTAGACATTAGATTAATGAATGAGTGTGGTTACGGCGAGACGGAACACCGGAATGGCAACGCGGAAATCATTGCCATCGACGTCGACCATTTCATAATGGCCTTGCATGGTACCCATCGGCGTTTCAATCACCGCGCCGCTGGTGTACTGATACTCTTCGCCAGGGGCGATATGAGGCTGTTCACCGACCACACCTTCCCCCTGGACTTCGATTTCGCGGCCATTGCCGTTGGTGATAAGCCAGTAGCGACCGCGCAGCTGCACGGGCGTCCGCCCCAGATTGCGAATGGTCACGGTGTAAGCAAAGACAAAACGTTCTTCATCCGGTGAGGACTGTGATTCAACATAAACGCTTTGTACATGGACACATACGCGGGGCGAATCAATCATGGCTTAACTCTCCTTCGGCGGCGCATTTTCGCTGATGTAATTAGCCAGCTTGCAGTACTGCTCTACGGAGATGTTCTCCGCACGCATTGCCGGGTCGATCCCAAGCTCAGCTAACACCTCAACGGTGAAGGAATTGCTGAGGCTGTTACGGATCGTTTTACGACGCTGGTTAAAGGCTTCAGTGGTGATGCGGCTCAGTACACGCAGATCTTTTACCGGGTACGGTTTCGTTTTGTGCGGCACAAGGCGCACAACCGCTGAATCCACTTTCGGTGGTGGTGTGAACGCTGACGGCGGTACTTCGAGTACCGGGATCACGTTGCAGTAATATTGCGCCATCACGCTTAAACGACCATACGCTTTACTGTTCGGGCCTGCAACCAGGCGGTTAACCACCTCTTTTTGCAACATGAAGTGCATGTCGGCAATGGCATCAGTATAGCTAAAGAGGTGGAACATGAGCGGCGTGGAGATGTTATACGGCAGGTTGCCGAATACGCGCAGCGGCTGACCCATTTTTTCTGACAGTTCGCCGAAGTTCATGGTCATGGCGTCCTGCTGATAGATGGTCAGCTTCGGCCCGAGGAACGGGTGCGTTTGCAGGCGTGCGGCCAGATCGCGGTCCAGTTCGATGACGGTCAGTTCGTCGAGGCGTTCGCCTACCGGCTCGGTCAGTGCGGCAAGGCCCGGGCCGATTTCGACCATCGCCTGGCCTTTTTGTGGATTAATAGCCGAGACAATGCTTTCGATCACGAACTGATCGTTAAGGAAGTTTTGCCCGAAACGTTTACGGGCTAAGTGGCCCTGATGGACTCGATTAGTCATTGAGTATTAACAATCATTTTGATGGCGAGATTAAGCGCCGTAATAAAACTGCCGACATCCGCCTTCCCCTGGCCTGCCAGATCCAGCGCAGTACCGTGGTCAACGGACGTTCGAATAAAGGGTAAACCGAGGGTGATATTCACGCCGCGGCCAAAGCCCTGGTATTTTAGCACGGGCAGGCCCTGATCGTGGTACATCGCGAGCACGGCGTCGGCATTATCCAGGTATTTCGGCTGGAAAAGGGTATCAGCAGGCAGCGGACCGCTGAGATTCATCCCCTTCGCCCGCATTTCGTTGAGTACCGGAATGATGGTGTCGATCTCTTCGGTACCCATGTGCCCGCCTTCGCCGGCGTGCGGATTCAGGCCGCAGACCAGCACATGCGGCTGCGGGATCCCAAATTTTGTCTGCAGATCGTGATGCAAAATCCCGATGATCTCGCGCAGGAGTTCAGGCATGATCGCATCAGGAATCGCTTTGATCGGCAGATGGGTGGTCACCAGCGCAACGCGCATTTCTTCCGTCGCCAGCATCATCACCACTTTCGGACTGTGCGAGCGCTCTTCAAAGAACTCCGTATGCCCGGTAAACGGTATGCCCGCTTCGTTGATCACGCCTTTGTGGACGGGGCCGGTAATCAGGGCGGCAAATTCGCCCTTCAGGCAACCGTCGCAGGCGCGCGCAAGGGTTTCAACGACATAATGGCCGTTTTCCGTGCTGAGCTGGCCAGGAATGACCGGCGTACGAAGGGGAACAGAAAGAAGGGTGAGGGTACCGGCTTGCTGCAGTGCAGGCTGTTGACCTTCAACGTAAGGGATGAGCGTTAAAGGCAGACCGAGCAGCGCTGCCCGGTCTTGTAACAGTGTTGCATCGGCGCAGACAACGAGTTCTACTGGCCAGCTGCGCTGGGCAAGCTGGACAACGAGGTCAGGCCCAATCCCGGCGGGTTCGCCGGGCGTGATAACAACACGATGCTGTTTCATTAGTTGCTCAGCACTTTCACGTAAGCACTGGCGCGTTGTTCCTGCATCCAGGTGGCTGCTTCTTCAGAGAACTTACGGTTAAACAGCATGCGGTAGGCTCTGTCTTTCTGTGCTGCATCCGTTTTATCAACGTTACGGGTGTCCATCAGCTCGATCAGATGCCAGCCAAACGAAGAGTGGACCGGCGCGCTGATCTGGCCTTTGTTCAGCTTCATCAACGCGTCACGGAAGGCAGGATCGTAAATATCCGCCGCTGCCCAGCCCAGATCGCCACCCTGGTTAGCAGAGCCAGGATCCTGAGAGAACTCTTTTGCTGCCTTCGCAAACGAGGTTTTACCGCTCTTAATATCTGCCGCAATCTGTTCCAGCTTCGCACGCGCCTGATCGTCAGTCATGATCGGTGACGGCTTCAGCAGAATGTGGCGAGCGTGAACTTCGGTAACGGAGATATTTTGGCTCTGGCCGCGCAGATCGTTCACTTTCAGAATGTGGAAGCCCACGCCTGAACGGATTGGACCGACGATATCGCCTTTCTTAGCCGTGCTCAGTGCCTGAGCAAAGAGGGATGGCAGCTCCTGAATACGTCCCCAGCCCATCTGGCCGCCTTTCAGCGCCTGTTGGTCTGCGGAGTAGGTGATGGCCAGCTTGCCAAAGTCACCGCCGTTACGCGCCTGCTCGACAATTGAACGCGCCTGGCTTTCTGCTTCCGCAGCCTGATCGGACGTAGGGTTCTCTGGCAGTGGGATAAGAATGTGGCTCAGGTTCAGCTCTGTGCTTGCATCGTTCTGGTTACCCACCTGTTTTGCCAGCGCGTCCACTTCCTGAGGCAGGATAGTGACGCGGCGACGCACTTCGTTGTTACGCACTTCCGAAATCAGCATCTCTTTCCGGATCTGGTTACGGTAGGTAGCGTAGCTGATGCCGTCATAGGCCAGACGGCTGCGCATCTGGTCTAAAGACATATTGTTCTGCTTTGCGATGTTAGCGATCGCCTGATCGAGCTGCTCGTCAGTGACCTTCACACCCATTTTCTGCCCCATCTGAAGAACGATCTGATCCATGATCAGGCGTTCCAGGATCTGGTGGCGCAGCGTGGCGTCATCCGGAAGCTGCTGACCCGCTTCGCCCGAATTGAGCTTCACCGATTTCATCAGACCGTCAACGTCACTTTCAAGCACGACGCCGTTGTTAACCACAGCAGCGACTTTATCAACAACCTGGGGGGCCGCGAAGCTGGTATTCGCAACCATAGCGACACCGAGCAGCAGCGTTTTCCAGTTCTTCATACTTTTTCCATTTCAATTAACCGCAAAGCGGATTACGTTGCAAATCAAGCACATTACAAGGAACTGCGGTAAGGCAGAATGTTCGAGCGCAGCATTTTCTGCGTACCCAGACCGTAGTTGGAACTCAGGCCGCGTAACTCGAAGTTAAAGCCAATCACGTTATCGTATTTGCTCTGATTGTTTTCCCAGCCGTTAAGCTTACGTTCGTAACCGACACGCAGCGCGTAGCAGCAGGAGTTATATTGCAGCCCCAACATCTGGTCAGCAGCTTTATTGGTGTTAGTGTCAAAGTAGTAAGCGCCTACGATTGACCAACGGTCGGCGATAGGCCAACTCGCTGCGCCACCCACCTGCGAAATACCGTCTTTATACTGCTCGGCAGTACCATAGTTTGGTAATGTCGCCTGAATATATTCGGGACTGGCATAACGATAAGTCAATTGCACCATTCGATCTTCATCCCGGCGATATTCTATAGCCGCCGTGCTGTTAGCGATATTGTCGAGACGGGTGTCATACTGAACGCCACCACGCAGGCCCCAACGATCGGTCATACGCCAGTAGGTATCGCCAGCCCAAATCAGCGAACCCGTCTTATTATCTTTCTCCCACTTAATGTTGTCATCGCCCGTGCGAGACTCGGTGAAATAATAGATTTGACCAACAGAAACGTTAAAACGTTCAACGGCAGCATCATCATAAACGCGCGATGTGACCCCGGTCGTTAACTGGTTCGCTGATGCGATGCGGTCAAGGCCACCGTAGGTACGGTCGCGGAAGAGGCCACTGTAGTCAGACTGCAGTAAAGAAGAGTCGTAGTTATTGATATTGCTCTGATCGCGATAAGGCACGTACAGATACTGCATACGTGGCTCCAGCGTCTGGGTATAGCCATCCGCCAGAAGATCCATATCGCGTTCGAAGATCAGCTTACCGTCCATTTTGAACTGAGGAAGCGTACGGTTTACTGATTCTTCCAGGTGACCGGTATTGTTTGGGTTCGCGTTGTAATCATCTATGTTTTTCTGCTGATAGTGGGTCGCCATCAGCTTAGCTTCCGTGTTCAGACTAGCCCAGTCATTCGACCATGGAAGGTTAATGACGGGCTCCAGGTGAACACGGGTGGCTTCCGGCATAGAGGAATTGGTGTTTACAAAATGCACTGCCTGGCCATAAATACGGGTGTCAAATGGCCCTACGTCATTCTGGTACCAGTTAACGTCCAACTGCGGTTCGGCACCATAGGTACTCGCCGTCTGGCTTGAGAACACCTGGAACTGCTTACTGGTTACCGTCGCATCGAAGTTCTGCACCGCATAGCCAACGCTGAAGATCTGCGTTGCATAACCGTCGGTACTCGAACCGTATTTTGACGAAAAATCGTTGAAGTAGTTCGGGTCACTGACCTTGGTGTAATTGACGTTGAAACGCCACACCTGATCCATCACCCCGGAATGCTGCCAGTAGTAAAGCCAGCGGTGACGGTTATCACCAGAAACGTTTCTGGCGTCGTCCTTGTAAACGTTATCCGACGGCAGATAATCCAGCTCCATCAGACCCGCACCAGCCTGAGTCAGATAGCGGAACTCGTTCTCCCACATGACGTTACCGCGCTTGTGGATATAGTGCGGCGTGATCGTCGCATCCATGTTAGGCGCGATGTTCCAGTAATACGGCAGGTAGAACTCAAAGTAGTTCGTGGTGCTGTATTTGGCATTCGGGATCAGGAAACCGGAGCGACGTTTGTCACCCACCGGAAGCTGCAGATAAGGGCTGTAGAATATGGGGACCGGACCCACCTTGAAGCGGGCGTTCCAGATCTCAGCGACCTGCTCTTCGCGGTCATGGATAACTTCGCTCCCGACCACGCTCCAGGTATTTGAACCCGGCAGACACGACGTGAACGTGCCATTTTCCAGGATCGTATAGCGGTTTTCACCGCGCTGTTTCATCAGGTCTGCGTCACCGCGCCCCTGGCGACCCACCATCTGGTAATCACCTTTCCAGACGTTAGTGTCTTTGGTATTCAGGTTTGACCAGGCTTTCGGACCTTTCAGGATGACCTGATTGTCGTCATAGTGCACATTACCCAGCGCATCCACCGTTCGGACCGGCTCGGCCGCACCTTCCGGCTGCTTCTGGTGCAACTGCACTTCATCTGCCTGCAGGCGGCTATTGCCCTGGTTAATATCGACATTGCCTGTAAAGGTGGCATTGTCAGGGTAAGTCCCTTTTGAACTGTCGGCAGTAATGGTTACCGGCAAGCTATTGGTATCGCCACTCACCAGTGGGCGATTATAACTTGGGACGCCAAGCATACACTGCGAGGCGAGATCGGCCGCCAGCCCCTGTTGACTGTACAGGGCGGTGCCAATCATTGTGGCCAGGAGGGTGGGGATACGTTTTTTCATACGTTGTATTTTATTGTTCCGTCATCAGTGGCTACGGCTTACAAACGCTCAGAGACTATCTTACTCATCTGCGCAGTACCAGCGTTAATCCTGCCCGTTTGCGTGCCAGAGTGTTAGGCTCGCTATCGAATGACGAGTATGATAAAGCAAATTATAGGCGATGTCCTTCAATTGACCGTGACTTGAACACAGTGATGATGACGTTGCGTCGGCCAGGAATATGACTATCCGGGGAGTATATGCAGTATTGGGGTAAAATAATCGGCGTTGCGTTCGCCATCATCATGGGTGCCGGGTTCTGGGGAATAGTGCTGGGGCTTATTATTGGCCATATGTTTGATAAGGCGCGCAGCCGTAAAATGGCCTGGTTTGCCAACCAGCGCGAGCGCCAGTCACTCTTTTTCTCCACCACTTTTGAGGTGATGGGGCATTTAACCAAATCCAAAGGGCGCGTCACGGAAGCCGATATTCAGATTGCCAGCGTCTTTATGGATCGCATGAATCTGCACGGTGACTCCCGCCTGGAGGCGCAAAATGCGTTTCGCATCGGGAAATCCGATAACTACCCGCTTCGCGAAAAAATGCGCCAGTTCCGCAGCATCTGCTTCGGCCGTTTTGATTTAATTCGGATGTTTCTGGAAATCCAGATTCAGGCGGCCTTCGCCGACGGCTCGCTTCACCCTAACGAACGCGATGTTTTATACGTGATTGCGGAAGAGCTGGGTATCTCCCGTATGCAGTTCGATCAGTTCCTGCGCATGATGCAGGGTGGCGCGCAGTTTGGCGGCGGGTATCACCAGCAGTCTTCTGGCGGTGCCTGGCAGCAGGCGCAGCGTGGTCCGACGCTGGAAGATGCCTGCAACGTGCTTGGCGTAAAACCCTCTGACGATCAGACCACCATCAAACGTGCCTATCGTAAGCTCATGAGCGAGCACCATCCAGACAAGCTGGTTGCAAAAGGCTTACCGCCTGAAATGATGGAGATGGCGAAGCAAAAAGCGCAGGAAATTCAGAAAGCGTACGAGCTGATTAAAGAGAAGAAAGGCTTCAAATAAGCCCCTTTTTAGAATGATGAAGGGCCTGGCAGCATGAGCTGCCAGGCCCTTTATACAGCGTTACCAGCTGTAGCGCACGTTCAGGCTACCGTTTACATCGCTGTAATCATTATCACCTTTCTGTCCGGAGACCTGGGCAATAACGCTCCATTGCTTGCTCACATTCGCCTGAATACCCGCTTTCAGCTCCGCACGATCGGCAGGAAGGTCCTGTTTGATCTGTGTGTCACCAAAGTTGACTGCCGTGTCTTCAGAGGTATGCAGCCAGTTGGCCTCCGCAAACGGCTGGATAACCGCGTCGTTTGACTTATTCATCTTGCTGTCAATGCGCAGGCCTAAACGGGTGGTCCAGCTTTCGCCGTTTTGCCCATCAATCGTCGTGCCGCTGCTGTCTTTGATATCATCCGCACTGTAATCCTGCCAGACGACCTGTGCCTGCGGCGTGAGGCTCAGCGTGTTGTCGCCGAGTGCGATATCGTAGCGGTAGCCTGTTTCCAGCGAAACGGCGTTGGCGTTTGAATCGTAATCCGTTGAGCCAACGTCACCGTTATCTACGCTGTTGTGGTACATCCCATACTGATACCAACTGTCGACATAAAAACCCTGATGCTGTCGGGCATCGGCAAACCACGTTGCATAGACTCCGAGGTTATAGCCATCGACTTTACCGTCAGCGCTAAAGCGGCTGCCGTCAGCACCTTTATTGCCAGTGCTGTCGCTGCTGGCGTTGATATAGCTACCCATAACCCCGACCACCAGGCTTTGTTCGCCGTTGTTCCAGGCGGCAACATCGCCCCCAATCTGGAACTGGGAGTAGTTGCTGTCGATATCAATATTGCTCTCTGCTGCAGTAGACTGGTTCTTACCTGCTTTGAAACGCGCCCATGTCGTGCCGTTTTCCGATTTGAACTGACTGCCTTCTCGGTCTGACAGGGTCTGCATTTGCAGATCGCGAGCCAGCCACTGGTTGCTGAGGTATGAACCGATATCGGCACGATACTGAGGCGTTACGTCGCCATTATCACTCGTGGCCTGGGAACGAAGATACCAGTCCCCTGAGTCCTGATACAGGCGGTATTCGTAGGCGTTAATCTGGACCTGATTACCCTGAACAAAGGTGCCGTTTGATTCACCGCCGACCGTAATCACTGCAATACCGTTTTGGGTCAGTGCGCCCTGACCACCAACGTTGTTAATGTACAGGGTGGTGTTCCCGGACGTATTCCCCGTAATGTTAAGCATATCGGTTGGAGACGTGTCGTCGCCTAACTGCGTATTTAGCGTCACAGAACCCTGGTTGCTGGTGTAATCGCCGTTTACGATCAGCGTGTTGCCGGTCGTCGCACCATTGGTTCCTTCAATATTGCCGCTGACAATGCTGCCTGCGTTGCTCAGATCACCATTGATCGTTAGCGTGTCGTTGAACTGAACGGTGCCGTTGCTGTTAACATTGCCGTTCACCACACCGTTGGAACCGCCAAACGTGGCGCCTGCCGCGACATTCACGGCCTGCTCGCTGTTTTGTACGCCGATAACGCCGGCCTCGTCCAGCCAGAGCGTGCCCTGGTTCACATCCGTTGTGCCGCTGTAACTGTTTACGGCATTAAGGATCAGCGTACCTTGCCCCTCTTTGGTCAGCGATTTGCCGTCCCATCCGGTCGTGGCTTCGGCGTTTTGATCGACAAGCGCCGTGCTCAGCGTAAAGCTGCCGTCAGGATTGTTCAGAGTGAATGTGCCGTGAGCCGCTGTTGCCGCTGGGTTCTGGCTGGCATACCAGGTTAATGACGGTGTCAGGACGTAATTGGTCACGTCGGCGGGATCAATGGTGCCGCTAAAGGTGATGAAGTCAACGGAGCCAGATGCCATGCCCGCGACGGTGAGGTTGGTAAAATTGCCATTGATTGCATTTTCAGCGTCAATCACCGTGAAGGCGCTATCCGCGGAAAGCGTGCTGGCACTACCGTAACCTGTAATATTTAGTGTGCCATCAAGCGTCGCATTCTGAGCGGCAATAGGCGCACTGGTCGCGTTTGCGTCAAGATAGACATCAGTTTGGCTGTTAGCCAGAAGGGTGAAATTACCGACATTGAGTGTACCAGTACTGCCGTTTTCATCGCCGAGTGTGATGCGTCCGCTGCTGGTAAGATTACCGACGCTGGAATCGGCCGTCAGCAGCCATTGGCTGTTCGCATCCAGCGTCATGCTGACGTTATTACCGCTGGCCTTAACGGCGCCGGACAGCTTGCTGTTTTCAGCGCGAAGGGTGACTGCATCAGTGGTATTGGCCACGGTGAGCAGATTGTCTGCGTTCATCGTTTGCACATTCTTCACGTTAATATCGGCAGATCCGGAATCCACCGCAAAAGCACTTCCTCCTGACGCGGTTGCCGTAATGCTCCCTCCGTCAATCGTAGCGACATTTTTTCCACCGCTGAACGAGAAGGCGACATTGCTACCGGAAACGTTGCTGTGGGTGACGGTCGCGCTGCTGGCGCTTTCTAAGGCAATGGCAGCAGATTGTTCGCTGGTGATATCTGTGCTGTTCGCCTCAAGGGCTCCACCGTTAGTCATCGCCACTGCCCGCGAATTTTCTCCGGACGCGATCGTTGAACCGTTATTCAGTACGAATGTGCTCTTTGCCCCGTCAGAGGATATTGCGTCAGCATTTTTCCCATGAGTGACGATATGAGTGTCAGTGAGTTCTGCGCGTCCGGTATTCATTATGCCAACTGACTGCTCACCGTAAGTTTCAACGTGGGATGCCGCTAAATTAAATGTGTTGGTATAGTTTTGAATACCAAAGCTCTGGCTTCCGGTAGTGGTAATCGTGACGTTTGAGCCGGTCAATTCACCGTCGTTATATATTCCTGCATTACCAAAATCTCCCGTGGTGTTTATATTCACATTGTCTAATGAAAGGGTGGCATATCGGTTAACAATAGCCCGAGCCATGCCATACCCGGAAGTCGTAATGGTCGCGTTTTTTATCGTCAGGTCTGCGCCATTCAATATCTCAACACCATAAGAACCCTCTCCCGTCGCCGTATAGCTCCCCCCGTCAATGGTGCCTTTTGCATTAGAGCTAAACAATGCGGCAGATGCGATCTCGCCTTCCGTCGAAACGGTAAGGTTGTTCAACATGGCTTCTGAGTTATCACCGACAATGGTTATCGCATGACTGCCTTCCCCGGAAGTGCGGATTGTGGAACCCGAATCATCGAGCGTGATTTTCGCTCCATTCGACACGGATAGCCCCATGCCTGCATCCCCGGTTGTGGATATCGTTAAGGCGCCGTTATCGGTGACGATGACATCAGAGCCAGAGGCGGATACCGCCGAGGTATTAGGGCTCGTCGTTGAATATTCACCACTGATGGTATTATTACCCGGGACTGCAACAAACGTCGTGTCACTGGCGTGTGCGGTACTCACAACACCTGACAAGATAAACGTTGCGATCGCGCTTCCGGCGCGTACGCAGGATTTAACTTTGCTGTCCCCTTTTGAAAACTCCGAGGCAACGATGTACATATTTCTGGCGCAATTCCAGACGATGTTATACGAACGGTTCATACACTTCCTTGTGAATCAATGAGTAAACTAAGTGTGGCTGTTTAGTAGAAAAACAACTCCGTTTGGATAGGGTAGAGTTAGTATTTCCTTAAAATGAGCTGGATTATCAGTAATAAATTGCATCGTGTTCAATTTAATATTTTTTAATCCAAACCTTAGTCTTTCTAAAAATACTGAGTGTTATTTAAGGAAGAGATAATTATCGTGAATGAACTTGGGCGGGTTTTCAGATGAGCAGGGGAGATATATATGCTGTGTGAATATTTACCGTCGACAGTGAGCTGACAGTAAATATTCACATCAGGAATTTAAAAATCGACCGGGGCTTTAAACGTCATCGCGTTACCGAAGGCCGGATGGGTGATGGTAAGCGTCTGCGCGTGCAGCTGCAGACGTGGCGCTAAGGCCAGCGCTTCAGGCGGCGCGTAAAAGCGGTCGCCCAGAATCGGATGACCCAGCGCAAGCATATGCACGCGCAGCTGGTGTGAACGTCCGGTAATCGGCTTAAGCAGGACGCGCGCGGTATTATCCGGCGCGTACTCAAGCACTTCATACTCGGTTTGCGCGGCCTTGCCGGTTTCATAACACACCTTCTGCTTTGGCCGATTCGGCCAGTCGCAGATCAGCGGTAAATCCACCAGCCCTTCCGCCTGCGCCGGGTGACCCCAGACGCGGGCGACATACTGCTTCTTCGGCTCGCGCTCGCGGAACTGGCGCTTCAGCTCGCGTTCTGCCGCTTTGTTCAGCGCCACCACAATCACGCCGCTGGTCGCCATGTCCAGGCGATGGACCGACTCCGCCTGAGGATAATCGCGCTGAATGCGCGTCATCACGCTGTCTTTGTGCTCATCCAGACGACCCGGCACAGACAACAGCCCGCTGGGCTTGTTGACCACCATAATGTGTTCATCCTGATACAGAATGACCAGCCAGGGATCCTGCGGCGGATTGTACGGCTCCATCACCATCTTGCGCTCCGTTTACTGATGCGTCACAACGATAAGACGCAGGGCATCCAGACGCCAGCTTGCCTGATCCAGGCTTTCCAGCACCTGCTGACGGTTGCTTTCAATCGCCGCCAGCTCGTCGTCACGGATGTTCGGGTTCACGGCCTTCAACGCCTCCAGACGCGACAGCTCTGCAGACAGTTTCTCGTCGGCTTCACTGCGCGCGGCGTCAATCAGCGCTCTGGCCGCTTTTTCAATCTGGGTTTCACCCTGCTGGAGAATGGCATGCACGTCCTGCTGCACCGCATTGACCAGCTTGCTGCCGGTATGGCGGTTCACCGCGCTCAGCTGGCGGTTGAAACTCTCAAATTCAACCTGTCCTGCGAGGTTCGTGCCGTTTTTATCCAGCAGCAGACGCACCGGCGTTGGTGGCAGGAAGCGGTTGAGCTGCAGCTGTTTCGGCGCCTGCGCTTCCACAACGTAGATCAGCTCCAGCAGCAGCGTGCCTACGGGCAGCGCCTTGTTTTTCAACAGGGAGATGGTGCTGCTGCCGGTATCGCCAGAGAGGATCAGATCCAGCCCGTTACGGATCAGCGGGTGTTCCCAGGTGATGAACTGGGCATCTTCGCGGGACAGCGCCACATCACGCTCGAAGGTGATGGTGCAGCCATCTTCCGGCAGGCCCGGGAAATCTGGCACCAGCATGTGATCGGACGGGGTCAGGACAATCAGGTTCTCGCCGCGGTCGTCCTGGTTAATGCCAACGATGTCGAACAGGTTCATGGAGAAGCTGATGAGGCTGGTGTCATCATCCTGCTCTTCAATGCTCTCAGCCAGCGCCTGCGCTTTTTCACCGCCGTTGGAGTGGATCTCCAGCAGACGGTCGCGGCCTTGTTCAAGCTGCGCTTTCAGCGCGTCATGCTTCTCACGACAGGAGTTAATCAGATCGTCAAAGCCGTCGGTGTTTTCCGGCGCGGCCAGATAGCCGATCAGATCGCCGTGCACCTGATCGTAAATGGTGCGGCCCGTCGGGCAGGTATGTTCAAACGCATCCAGACCTTCGTGGAACCAGCGCACCAGCACGGACTGGGCCGTTTTTTCCAGATACGGCACGTGGATCTGAATATCGTGCGCCTGACCGATACGATCCAGACGACCGATACGCTGCTCCAGCAGATCCGGGTTGAACGGCAGATCGAACATCACCAGGTTGCTGGCGAACTGGAAGTTACGGCCTTCAGAACCGATTTCAGAACACAGCATAACCTGAGCGCCGCTGTCCTCTTCGGCAAACCACGCCGCAGCGCGGTCGCGTTCAACGATGGACATGCCTTCGTGGAACACGGCGGCGCGAATGCCTTCGCGCTCGCGCAGGACCTGCTCCAGCTGCAGCGCGGTGGCCGCCTTGGCGCAGATCACCAGCACCTTCTGGGAGCGGTGCGCGGTCAGGTAGCCCATCAGCCACTCTACGCGAGGATCGAAGTTCCACCAGGTGCCGGTATCGCCTTCAAATTCCTGGTAGATTTGTTCCGGGTAGAGCATGTCGCGGGCGCGCTCTTCCTGCGTTTTGCGCGCGCCCATGATGCCGGAAACTTTAATTGCCGTCTGATACTGCGTCGGCAGCGGCAGCTTAATGGTATGCAGCTCGCGTTTCGGGAACCCTTTCACACCGTTACGGGTGTTACGGAACAGGACGCGACTGGTGCCGTGGCGATCCATCAGCATGTCGATCAGCTCTTTACGCGCGGATTCCGCGTTGTCGCTGTCGCTGTTAGCGGCCTGCAGCAGCGGCTCGATATCCTGCTCGCCAATCAGATCGCTCAGGGTGTTGAGTTCGTCATCAGAAAGACGCTTGCCCGCCAGCAGCAGCGCGACGGCATCTGCAACCGGACGGTAGTTATTCTGTTCTTCCACAAACTGCCCGAAGTCGTGGAAACGGTTTGGATCGAGCAGGCGCAGACGGGCGAAGTGGCTTTCCAGACCCAGCTGTTCCGGCGTAGCGGTCAACAGCAGGACGCCAGGCACGCGCTCGGCAAGCTGCTCGATAGCCATATATTCGCGGCTCGGCGCGTCTTCGCTCCAGACCAGGTGGTGCGCTTCGTCGACCACCATCAGGTCCCACTCGGCATCGCACAGATGCTCAAGACGCTGCTTGCTGCGGCGCACGAAGTCGAGAGAGCAAATCACCAGCTGTTCGGTTTCAAACGGGTTGTCCGCATCGTGCTGGGCTTCGGCGTAGCGTTCGTCATCGAACAGAGAGAAGCGCAGGTTAAAGCGGCGCAGCATCTCAACCAGCCACTGGTGCTGTAAGGTTTCTGGCACCACAATCAGCACGCGCTCGGCAGCGCCGGAAAGCAGCTGCTGGTGCAGGATCATGCCCGCCTCGATGGTTTTACCCAGGCCCACTTCATCTGCCAGCAGCACGCGCGGCGCATGGCGACGGCCCACGTCATGGGCGATGTTCAGCTGGTGGGGGATCAGGCTGGTGCGCTGGCCGCGCAGGCCGCTCCAGGGCATGCGGTACTGTTCACTCTGGAACTTACGCGCGCGATAGCGCAGGGAGAAGCGATCCATACGGTCGATTTGCCCGGCAAACAGGCGGTCCTGCGGCTTGCTGAACACCAGCTTGCTGTCGAGCAGCACTTCGCGCAGGATGACATTGGCCTCGTCGGTGTCCAGGCGAGTGCCGATGTAGGCGAGCAGTCCATTCTCTTCTTTTACGTCTTCAATCTTGAGCTGCCAGCCGTCGTGGCTGGTCACGGTGTCACCCGGATTAAACATCACGCGGGTTACAGGGGAGTCATTGCGGGCGTACAGGCGGTTTTCACCGGTGGCAGGGAAGAGGAGGGTAACCATGCGCGCATCAACGGCAACGACGGTTCCTAATCCAAGTTCGCTTTCTGTATCGCTGATCCAGCGTTGACCAAGTGTAAAAGGCATAGTTGTTCGGCTCTAATCTTTAATTGCAGGCAATAGTTCGACCACCGTCAAAAAAGACGGTCATCGAAAAATGGGTCCGGGAATGGAAAGGGCGCTATGGTACTGGATGGCAGCCATTTCGTCACGCGTCAAAATAGGCCAAGTTGCCCTGTCACTAGTGTAGCAAAATCATCGTCGATGAAGGGCAAAATTCCGTCGGCAACCGGCTGAAGCTGACGCGTCAGATAGTGTTCATAATCCAGAGGCGAGTGCTGATAATCCACCGGTTCCGGACCGTTTATCGTCCAGACGTATTTGATGGTTCCCCGATTCTGATACTGCGGCGCGCGGCCACGGCGGACGTTTTCTTCGTCCGCGAGGCGCGCGGCGCGAACGTGCGGAGGAACGTTACGCTGGTACTCCGCGAGCGGGCGGCGCAGGCGTTTGCGATACACCAGCTGCGCGTCAAGTTCGCCTGCCATCAGGCTGGCTATCGTCTCGCGCACGTAGTCCTGATACGGCTCATTGCGAAATACCCGCAGATAGAGCGTTTGCTGGAACTGCTGGGCCAGCGGCGTCCAGTCGGTACGCACTGTCTCGAGCCCTTTAAAGACCATCCGCTGCGCGTCGCCTTCCTGAATCAGCCCGGCATAGCGCTTCTTGCTGCCCTGATCGGTACCGCGGATGGTGGGCATTAAGAAGCGGGCAAAATGGGTTTCAAATTCCAGCTCCAGCGCGCTGGTTAAGCGCGCTTTCTGCAGATGTTCCTGCCACCAGTCGTTCACGAAGGCAACCAGCGCTTTGCCGATTTGCGCGGCATCGTCTTCGGAATGCGCACCCTTAAGCCATACAAAGGTGGAGTCCGTGTCGCCGTAGATGACGTCATAGCCCCGGGATTCAATCAGCGCTTTAGTCTGGCGCATGATCTCGTGCCCGCGCATCGTGATCGACGACGCCAGCCGCGGGTCGAAGAAGCGACAGGCGCTGGTGCCCAGCACCCCGTAGAAGGCGTTCATGATGATTTTCAGCGCCTGTGAGAGGGGCTTGTTGCCGTGGCGCTTGGCCTCATCGCGGCCGTGCCAGATGTTGCCCACGATGTCGGGCAGGCAGTGTTTTTCCCGCGAGAAGCGTGCGCCGAGGAAGCCTTCGGTGCTGTGTCCATCATCCGGCTGGGCCAGCCCCTCAACCAGCCCGACGGGATCGATCAGGAAGGTGCGAATTATCGACGGGTAGAGGCTTTTGTAGTCCAGGACCAGAACGGAGTCATACAGTCCTGGTCGGGAATCCATGACGTAGCCGCCGGGGCTGGCCTGCGGCGGCACGTCCCCGAGGTTGGGGGCGACGTATCCTGCCCGGTGCATTCGGGGAAAATAGAGGTGGCTAAAGGCCGCCACGGAGCCGCCGTGCCTGTCGACCGCAAGGCCGTTTACCGTCGCGCGCTCCAGCAGGAAGGGCATGATTTCGGTTTTGTGGAAAATCCGTGTGACCAGCTCACAGTCTTTCAGGTTATAGGTGGCGAGCGCGGGCTTGTCTTCGTTAAAGCGCCGGTCGATCTCGTCCATTCTGTCCCAGGGGTTGTCGATGGATTTGCCTTCGCCAAGCAGCTCCTGCGCCACCGCTTCGAGGGCGAATGACGAGAAGTTCCAGAAGGCGGACTTGAGCGCCTCGATGCCGTCGATAATCAGGCGGCCGTTCGCCTGTGCGAAGAAAACGCCGTTCTTAAAACCGTGTTCGCGCCACTCAAGCTCGCTGTTGCCGCGCCCGAGCATCAGCGGGATGCGGTAACGCTCGGCGTGTTTTTGCAGCACACGCAGGTCGAACTGCACCACGTTCCAGCCGATCAGAACGTCGGGATCGAAGTCGGCAAACCACTGGTTGAGCTTCTCCAGCAGCTGCGGCCGGCTGGTAACATACTCAAGCCGGAAATCCAGCGCGGAGGCATCACCATTCGGTGGCCCGAGCATATAGACAACCCGATCGCCGCAGCCTTCAAGTCCTATACAGTACAGTTCGCCGTGACGGGTGGTTTCGATATCCAGGGAGACCCACTTCAGCGGCGGACGGTAGTGCGGGTTCGGCTTCAGCCGCGCGTTAACGAGGCTGCCGTTGTGCGCGGTGCCATCGACCCAGACGGGCGCGGTAATAAACCGCTCCATCAGAAACCGTTCCGGTGGGCGGATGTCAGCTTCGTAGAGCGTCACGCCCGCCTCGCGGAGCAGTTTTTCATAGCGCATCAGCTGACGATGGGCGCGACAGTAGAGGCCGTAAACCGGCTGACGGTGGAAATCTTTCAGTTCAAGCGGGGTAATGCGCCAGCCGTTTTCACCGCGCAGCAGCTGTTTCACTTTTTCGACGTGCGCTTCAGGAATAAAGGCCACGGATTCCTGCGGGGGCAGCGTAACGTATAGCGGACCGTTATCGGTTGCCAGCCAGAACGCGACCTCGGTGCCCTGAGGGGTATCCCGCCAGTGTCGGGTCAGTAAAAAGCCTTCTTGCGCCTGCGTCACGCCGCTATCCCACAAAACAAAACCAGGCCTGATTATAGCCTGGTTGAATGTTTTATGCTGGGGATATATACAGTTTATTGTCCGTAATAGGCCTTCGCGCCGTGCTTGCGCAGATAATGCTTATCGAGCAGGGTCTGCTGCATGTCCGGCAGCTGCGGCGCCAGCTGGCGGCAGAAGATCCCCATATAGGC
>OGEK01000727.1_pt1 | contig 31256 bp, 38 predicted proteins | sample 1570641 | NCBI WGS metagenome assembly OGEK01 (sample SAMEA2582136, study PRJEB24529) | metagenome | biome: Human gut stool | place: China | collected 2011
GAGGGTGCCGTCCTCGTCCACGTCCAGATAGTCGCCCACCTTCACGCCGCCCAGCGTGCTGACTGTAGCAGCGGGCAGGCTGTACGGCGTGCCGAATTTCGCGTCCGCCTCTGCCTTGGTATAAAAGCTCCCGCTCTCCACACCCGCGATGGCGGCGTCCAGGGCGTCGAGTTTGGCGTGCAGCTCAGTGGACAGCTGGGTCATTATGGCCAGCGCCTGCGCCTGCAGCTGGGCCGTGGGGATGCCCTTGACCCCGTCCCGCATGACGCCGCACACATCCTCGTCCACGCGGGTGTCGGTGATGTCGGCGGCGGTGACCACCGAGGAGCCTGCGGGCACGCTCACCGTGCACAGGCCCAGCTCGTACTGGTTGTGGTTCTGCAGGATGTCGGGCGGCTGAGCGGCCACGGCAGGCGTGCCGGTCTTGAGTCGGATGGCGGTGAGGTTGGACGACGTATCAAACTGCAGCACCACACGATCCACCCGGTTGAGGGTGTTGTCGGCGTCGGGCACGGTCAGCACCGTGTCCTCCCGGCTGCAAACGGACACGCCTTTGAAGTCGTCGTAGTTGATCCAGGCAAGGCCCGGGGCAATGGTGATCTGCCGGGTGCCGGTGATGTTGACGGCGAAATTGCTGTCCTTTGCGTAGACGCCGGACGTGCGGGTGCACAGGTAGGTGGCTACATCTTCGGCACTGTAGGTCACGCCGTCCAGCGGATAGGTAATGATGCTCATGTGTTTTTCCTCCTGAGGATGGGGGTGCCGATCTCGGTACTGACCGTATTTTCACCCTTCTGAGACTGCAGGGTCACCGACGTGATGCGGGCCGCTGCCTGGATGTCGGTGCCGGGCAGGCTGGCCGCCACCACCTTGCCCACCGTCACGGGGCCGGTGGGGGTGAACTCAAAATTCTCCAGCCGGGTGTGCTTCGCCAGCTCCTGCTCGCCCAGCGTGCGCAGGGCGGCAAGGTACTCGCTCTGGGACTGGCCGTCCTCCTTTTTCTTGCTGGAGGCATCCAGCAGCATCTCCCGCCGGGCCGTCCCGGTGTTGTCGGTGGCCCCCACGGTCACCGTGCCGTCGGCCCCCACCACGGTGCAGATGTTCTTGTAGTCCGTGATGCTCTCGGTATAGGCCAGGTCGGTCAGGTTGCCGTACTGGGGCGCATAGCGGGCGTTGGGGTCCAGCTTGGGCCGGTACAGCTCAAACAGCAGCTTGTTCTGCTGCTGGTCGAACCGCACCCGGAAGCCGATGTCCAGCTCCTGGCACACCTGCTCTGCAATGCTCAGCAGGCTGCCGGGCTTGACCTCTCCGGCGTAGGCGTCGGCCAGACCGGCCGGGTCGCCCAGCTCCAGGCAGGGCCATGCGGCGGCCCCGGACACCAGACCACGCAGCGTATCCTCCACGGCAAAGCTGCTCAGGGTGCCCGTGCTGACCCGCTCGTCGAGGATGCAGGCGGCGTCCTTGGTGTAGAGGACCAGCTTGTGATCGGCTTTCTGGGCCGACACGATGCGCATGAGCCGGTCGCTGCCGATCAGCCAGAGATAACGGTCCGGGCGGCAGAGGGCCTGCAGGGCGGTGGTGTCGTGGAGCTCCAGCTGAGCCCCCTGCACGTTGCTGTAGACGTTGTAGCGCTCCGGCCAGACCAGAGACAGCCAGCTCTCGATGCGGCCCAGCAGCTCCAGCCGGTCGTTATAGACGCAGAGGCTCTTGTACCCGGATGCCGTCAGGGCGGATGTGATCTCAGCCATTGGAACCCTCCGTGATGATCGTGGTAAATGCGGCATGCATGGTCAGCGACAGAAACAGCCAGCCGTCGCCGGAATCCGCCGTGCGCTGCCATGCCTGCGTCCCGTGGTATACCGTCCAGAGGGTGCTGCTGCCGTCCAGCACCGAAAGGACGTCGTAGCCTTTGCCGTCGATGACCCGCTCCACCCGGAGCTCGCCGTTTTCCCGGTAGACCTGCAGCTCGTCACCGTCCTGCAGGGTCGTGATGAAGCGCAGATATTCGCCGGTCTCCGGGTTGATGACGCCGGGGTTGACCACCTCGCCCCGGGCGGTCAGCGAGAGCTTCCAGCTCCGGGTGTCCAGACCGCTGTTGAGGATGCGGATGTAGCTGGCCTGTTCCCGGATGCCGTACTGATGCGAGGTGTAGCACACCGGCAGCCGGAACACGGGCGTTACCTTGATGGTGGCTGCCGTGGTCTTGGCCACACTGTGCCAGTAGGGGTTCGGGCAGTAGAGCTGGAAACTGAAGGTTGGCCACAGCACTGCCGGCGAAATGGCCGGGCAGCGCTGCACCTCGGCGTCACACCAGTATTTCCCGGCCACGGTCAGGCGGCCGGTGACGCCGGGAGCAAAAATGTCCCGCAGCTGGCGCTTGCAGTAGTCGGCGTTGCGCAGGATGCGCCCGGTGATGGTGCGGGTGACGCCGGAGATGCTCCGGCTGTCCACGGTGGCACCCACCTGCTGGTAGCCCTGGCTGGTCTCCAGCTCCACGGGCAGGTCGCCCAGCGGGTCGCAGCTCCACAGCACGCCGGCGGCATAGCCAAAAGCGAAGCTCTGGCCGGTGCCAGTGGTAAAAACAGCATCAAACACCCTGCAGCACCGCCCTTCTCTGCTCATACTGCGCTTCACGCATCAGGTCGGCGGCGGTCTGCGCTTTGGAGTAAATGTACTGGTTGACCTCGATGTTGGGGCGCTGAGTGCGCTGGGGCAGGCTGCGGGGCTGCTCGTAGTCCCATAGGGTGCCGGAGGCCCCCACAGTGCTGCCCGCCGCGCTGCCGGAGCTGGTGTGCTTGCGCTTGAACGCCACACCCAGCCCCACGGTGATGGCGGCAATGGCGGCCACCAGAGCCGCGCCGGCGGCGATCATGGCAATGCCCTGAGGCGTGCCGATGCCGGTGGGCAGCAGTGCTGCGCCGATGGCCTGCAGCATGCCCACAAAGGCAGAGCCAATGGTGGAGATGAGGGCGCCCAGGGCGCTGTAAATGGCCGGGAATGCCGACAGCAGTCCGCCGGACAGCGCCGTGCTGATGCTGGTGGCTGCAGCGCCAAGCGGAGCCTTGAGGGAGGCAAAGGTGCTGGTGAGGATCTGGGCCAGACTGCCGGCCTGATCCACGATGCTGCCAAATCCGCTGGTGACACCCTGGGCGATCTGCCCGCCGAGGTTCCACGCCCCCTGCGAGACGCCCTGCACGCCCTTGAGCAATACGCCGTTGATTTGCTGGATGAGGCTGGTGCCCAGCTTGTCGATCCATTGCTTGGCTTCCGGGGCAAGGCCGGTGTAGAGCGTAGACAGCACCCACTCGCCCACGCTCTTCCAGTCCTGTTTCTTGATGGCGGTCACCAGCGTGTCGAAGGCGCCCAGGATGCCCTTGTCGGCCTCTTCCTGCCAGCCTTTCAGCAGGCCGGAGAAGGTGTTGGCGCTGGCTTCCTTGATGGTCTCGGCGGTGGTCCTGGCCCCGTCTGCGGCAATGGTCTCCACCTGCTCTTTGGTCACCAGCATTCCGTTGACGATGTCGGTGCAGGTCTTGGTGATGATCTGCTTTTGCTGGGTCGTTTCATCGGTCAGCGTCTCGGTGACGGTCTGGGTGGAGGTCCTGACGCCGTCCACGACGGAATCAAAGGTCGAGGTGACCGTGTCCCGGACGGTGGCAGCGATCTCTTCATAGGTCTTCTGGGTTTGGGCCGTGGTCTTGCCGTGGTCGGTGACATACTTGGTGACAGTCTTGTAGTTTTTCACCACGCCGTTCACCATCTCCTTGCCGGATTCGGTCACGGTGCGGGTCAGCCGGTCATACTCCTCGCTGCCCTTGCGCAGGTGCTCGGTGAGCTCGGTGGTCTGGATGGTCACCTTGCCCAGGGCGTTGGTGGTGTCGGTGTGGCCTGCGTCCTGCAGGGACCACAGCAGGGTCTCGGCGGCCTGTGCGGCGGCCTTGGTCTTTTTGGCCGCCTTGGTGGCGGCGTCCCCGGACTTGGTATAGGCCGGGACGACCACCTCCGCCATGGACTGGGCGCTGTCGGCCACGTCGGCGTTGGCGTCCGCCCAGACGGAGGACCAGTCGTTCCCGCTGGCGGTTTTAGCAATGGTGGCACCGGCGGTGGCTGCGATGGCTCCTGCACCAACCGCACCGCCTTTGCCGGTAAGGCCGTTGATAAAGCTCTGGATAAGGTTCTTGCCCCACTGCACCGCCTGCGAGGGCAGGCTCTTGATCCAGGCAAGCGCACTGGAAAAGCCGCCCTTGAAGGCGTTCAGCAGGCTGGAGCCCATGCTCTTCACGCCATTGGCCACACCGGTGAGGATGGTCTTGCCGATGTTCAGCCAGTTGATGGCCGAGATGACCGACAGCACCGCCTCCAGGATCTTTTTCCAGTTGGCCAGCAGACTGGGCACGGTCTGTACAAGACCGGCGATCAGCTGCACGATGATGGACACGCCCTGCGCCAGGATCTTGGGCATGTTATCGTTGATGACCCCGCAGATGTTGATGATGATGTCGGGCACATAGGCGATCAGGTCCGGCAGGCCTGCGATCAGGCCGTTCAGCAGCTGGGTGATGAGGTTCAGGCCGGCGTCCACGAACACACCGGCGTTGGCCCGCAATTCCTCGGTGAACTGCAACAGCTGCGGCAGGGCATTGGACAGAAAATCCGGGATGCCCTGGGTGAAGCCCTCCGCCAGCGAGGTGACCAGCTGGGTGCCGGATTGCAAAATCTCGGGCACCAGTGTATACACCAGCTCCGGGATGCCCGCCAGCACGTTGCCGATCATGGGCAGCAGGTTGCCCACAAGGAAGGTCTGGGCCGTTTCCACCAGCCCCTGCAGGGGGGCGGTGAGATCGGCACCGGTGGACCAGTCGGCCAGCACGTTCTCGGCGGCAGCTTTCATGGCCGCAAAGCTGCCGGTCAGGGTGGTGGATGCCTCCTTGGCCGTGGTGCCGGTGATGTCCATCTCCTTCTGGATGACGTGGATGGCGCTGTACATGTCGGCTAGGTTGCCCAGGTCGTAGTGCACGCCAGAGATCTTCTCGGCGTCCTTCAGCAGGCGCTGCATCTCGGCCTGCGTGCCGCCGTAGCCCAGCTTGAGGTTGTCCAGCATGGTGTAATTCTGCTTGGCAAACCCCTGATAGGCGTTCTGGGTGTCCTGCATGGAGGTGCCCATCTTGTTGGAGTTGTCGGCCATGTCCACCATAGCCATGTTGGCCAGATCGGCAGCCGCCTGGGTGTCCTGGCTCACGCTGGACAGCAGGCTGGCGGCAAAGCTGGTGGTCTGCTCCATGTAGTCGTTGGCCGACAGGCCCACGGTCTTGTAGGCCTGGGCAGCGTAGGCCTTAACGGTGTCGGCGCTGTCCTTGAACAGCGTTTCCACACCGCCCAGGCTTTGCTGCAGCGCGCCGCCCAGGTTGATGGATTCCGAGATGATCTTGCCGATGCCGGCAGCCGCGATCACCTTTTTCAGGGTGCCCACCAGCTGGGCACCGAGGGACTGTCCGGCGGCGTCACCGGCTGCCGCAGGCTCCCCGCCCAGGGCTTCGGTGATCTTGCCCTGGATGCCCTCGGCAGAGGGCACGATCTGCACATACGCTTTTGCCAGCTCAATGCCGTCCGGCATGGTCATCCACCTCCTTTCAGGGCCGCAAGGGCGGCCTCAAACTCTTCCGGGCTGTCGTAGCTCTGCACGTCGGTATCGCTGTCCGCGGACAGGCCGTGCAGGTCTGCCAGCACAGAGGGCACCGTCCGGGTGTCGTTGCTCAGGCCCCACAGGATCTGCGTCAGGCGGTCGGCGGTGTAGGCTTGCAGCTCGATGTGCAGCGGCACGGTCTTGCCGCTGGCCTTCATCATGCTGCGGCTGTCCTCCGGCAGGCCGGCAGCAAGGGTAGCCGCCAGACGCAGCGGCAGGCTGCGCCAGTCCAGCACATGGTAATATTGCGCGAAATCGCAGATGAGCGCGTCCTCGTCCGATGCGATCAGTTCGGCGAGGATGCAGAGTTTTTTCCGGCCGTGAAGCTGTTCATTAGCTCGCCCAGGGCCTCCGCCACCTTGGCCACCGGCACGCGGCCGTCCGGGGTGCGCAGGTGGTCATACAGCTTCTTCCGGCCCTCCTTGCCCAGCAGGCGCAGGGTCAGGTGGCTCATGTCAAAGACGTTGCCGTCCTGCATGCCGCCCAGGGCGTCCAGCAGTTCGGCGTCGTCCAGAACGTTCTCGCTCAGCTCGATCTCAAAGCCGTCGTTCGTTTTTGCAGTGATCATGCCTGCACCTCCTTGGTCTTGGCAGCGGCCTGGGCGGCAGCAGTGCCGCCCAGAATGTACTCGTAATGGGTGTTGCCCTGGGCATCCGGCACGGCGGTCAGGGTGGTGTTGTAACCCACGGCGCTCTTGGCGTAGGTGATATCGCCCACGGCGGTGACGGCGGCATCCGGGATGACGATGCGCTTGACCGCCTTGTTCTTCATCACCATCTCAATGACCCAGCTGCAGTCCTTCTGCTCGGAGGAGTTTGCCTTGACCGTGATGCCGGTGTCCAGCGTGCCGGTGACGTTGTCGTCGCCGTACACGGACTTGAGCACCTCCACGTTCAGGGCCTCCAGCAGGGTGTACTGGAAGGTGTCGGGCTTCTCGGTCTGCTGGGTCAGCACGGTGTCGCCGCCCCAGGCGTTGGTGTTCTCGCTGGAGGGCGAGTTGCTGTTGGTCACGCCGTCCTCGGAGGCGTAGCCCAGGCACTTAAAAGCCTTGTCCAGTTCGGTCTTGGCGTCGGTGGGCAGCGGGGTGCCCAGCGGGGCACGCCAGATGGCACCGCCCACTTTGGGCTTGGCGGCGGTTACTTTGGTTGCGTCTGCCATGTGTAGTTCTCCTTTCACAGGTCAGTAATGAGTGATAGAAAAAACGGCCTGGTAGCGGGGCCGTTTGCGGGTGGTGTCCGGGAAATTGTAGTCGGTGACCGGCCTGCAGGAAATCACCTCCGGCAGGGTGTCGGCGGCCTGCATGGCCTGCACCACCCGGTGGTTCAGCCGGGCGGCCTCATAGTCTGTGCCGCCGTAGGACTGCACTGCCAGCGTGGCGGTGTAAATGCCCTCGTCGCAGCCGGAGCCGGTCTTTTCCAGGACACAAAAATTGTCGGAGGGGTTCTCCGGCACGGACATAAAGCAGGGGAAACCGTTTTCCCGCAGGTAATTCAGGATGATTTCTTCGATCATTTCTTTCGCTGGTAGCTCCTCACGGTGATTACTCTGCCGTCTTTCAGGTGGCGCTTATGCTCATGTACCACGGTGCCGCTGCGGCTCGAAGAGACAGCTTTCAGCAGGGTGTTGTTGGCAGAGTTATCATTGTAGGCCTTCTGAGAAACAGTCTCCACCACAGCGACTGCACGGGTCTGGGCCACATAGGCCTCATACCCGTCGCCGCAGCGGTTCTTCACGGTGTCCGCACGGGCTTTGAGCACGGCCTGCATTTCCGGAGAACGCATCAGAGCACGAACGCCGGCGCTGTTCAGTTCCACGCGCAGCTTACTCAATCCGTTCCACCTGCACTTTCTTGTTCCAGGCCAGAGGCACAAGCGCCTCGATGTACTGGGAGGCACCGCCGTACACTCGCCATTTCTGGCCAAAAAATTCCACGGTGCAGCCCTCCCAGCGGTGAGCGTCGCCTTTCGGGATGCACAGCTCGTAGGCCACCCGGCGGCCCGTAAGCTGCAGGTCGGTGACCACGGCGGCATTGTCCACCGGCGTGATGAGCACATTTTCCACCGTGACCGGTGTTTCGGTGTAAACCGGAGCGTGAAAAGCATCCTCGCCGGTCTGGGTGCGCTCATAGAGGATGACGGGGATGCCCTTAATCAGAGCCATAGGGTTCGATCACTCCCATCCGCTGACGGCGCAGGCCCAGCCGGGCCAGCTCCGATTTTTTGATGAACAGGCCGCCGCCGGGCACCAGAAAGGACCCGGACGCCGAGTAGCCGCCGGCTGCCTGGGTGATCTGGGTCATAGGCTCCTGGTTCGTGCTGGTCATCAGGGTGCGGGCGGCCACATCCACGGCCACGCTCTTGGCCACCATGGCCAGCGCCGGGTCAGCGGCCACCAGTGCGGGCAGGTCTTTGCCTGCCTTGCGGGCCTCCACGTCCAGGCTGGCCGAAATGACATCCAGCAAGGAGAACGCCCTTGCCTGCTCGGCAGCGGTCATGGGACGCCACAGAGCGGTCATGTCCTCCACGGTGGCGTAGCTCATTCAGCAGCCTCCGGTTTCTCCTTGGCGGCAGCCTTGGGTTTGGCCGCCTTTTCTGCCTTAACGGGCTCCCAGTCCCCGCCGGAAACGCGGCAGGGCGTCTCGATCACAGCGCCGGTGCGCTTGTTGCGGTACAGCATGGCGTGTCCTCCTTAGGCGTTGGCCTTGATGTGGGCGAATGCGGACGGATCCAGGATGCCCCAGCCGATGTAGGCCTCGCCGCGCAGGTATACCTGGTTGTGGCCCTTCAGGTCACCCAGATCCGCATCGTTGTCGGGATTGCCGTACTGGATCACCTCAATGGGCATCTCCTTGGCGTAGCCCCACTTGAAGCAGTTGGTGAAGTCGCCCACCAGCGCACGGTCCAGGCTGGAACCGGCGGACAGGTTGGAGGTGGATTCCACCCGCAGGCCGTTCACCTCGCCGGGGTTTGCGCCCCAGGCCAGCTGCGGGTACAGCTTGGCACCGTCGGTAGTGGTCTGGGCCGCCAGAGCGCTCTTGAAGCTGGGGGCCAGCACCATGCCGGTAACGTCCCGCTCCGCGCCCTGCACCAGGGCGATGGCGGCCTCCACGTTGGTGTCGGGCTTGTCGGAGGCGGCAATGGTCACGGCCTGGGTGACCTTGCTGTCAAAGTGGTTGGTGCCGATGACGCCGGACGCAGAGCCGGTGCGGGGGTTGATGCCGTGGAAGGCCATGAGGTCCAGACCCTTGGCCACCTTCTTGGCAAAGCCGTCCGCAAAGGCGCTCAGAACGTCCATCTGGGCGTCCTCGGAAGCGTACAGGAACTCGTCGGACACGCGTGCACCATACTCGATCTTGATGGGCACGATGGTGATGGGCTCCACGGTCATGCCGCCCTTGCCCTTGGCACCGTTTTCTGCCACGATGTCCACTTCCTTGTCCAGCGTGAAGGTGAATTCCTTCTGGCCGTTGAAGGCGATGGGCGTTGCGCCGCAGAGCTTGGCCAGCGCGGACGCGCCGGTAGTTTTCTGGATAAAGCCGGGGATCAGCTCCTCCGGGAACAGGGAGCCTTTGCTCAGAATATCTGCCATGATGTGTTCTCCTTTACTCGTTGTTCATCAGCTGGTTTGCGAAACTGCGCCAGGCGGCCTTTTTGCCGCTGCCGCTGGGGTCGGGGTCGCCGCGCAGGGGTGCGGGCGGGGTCTTGGGCTTGATCAGCTGCAGCAGGTTCTGGGCGTCCTTGCGGATGTCCTCCTCCTTGGAGCCGGTCAGGCGGCCCGCCAGGTCGAACGGCAGGCCCACCTCATGGGCAACGCGGGTCTTGAGCGCGTCCGTCTCGTAGGTCTGGCAGCGGGTGTTCAGCTCCGCCACCTGCCCGGCGAGGGCCTCGTTCTGGGCCTTGAGGTCGTTGTAGTCGGCGTAAGGGGCCAGCCTGTCAGCGACAGCGGCCTCAAACGCCTCCTGCGTGGTAATGGGTTCAAATGCTTCTGCCATGGAATACCCTCCTTTATGGCAACAAAAAAACAGGCCCGGGTGGCCTGTTAATAGCGGATGCGCTGCCGGCGCTTGCCCTTGCCCTCGGCGCACTGCCAGTGGGCCAGGATCACGCTGTCCAGCAGCTCGATGTGGCCGCCCTCGGTCAGAGAGCGGTAACCGAAGCCGCCGTTGGAGCCGATGGCCCGCTTTTCGCAGTTGGAAGCAGCCTGCGCAAGGCCGGGCTGGCCGGCATGGCACAGGGCTTGCGCAAAAAGGGCCTGCTCGAAGGCGGCGTTGGCGGTGATGACCTGCTTGACCGTGGGCAGCACGGGGGACCTGAGGTGGGCGGCCTTCATGGCGTCGGCCAGAAGCTGCTGCCCGCTGGCCCCGTCCACCGCCACGGCGGCTAGGTCGGCTTTGGATAGAAAATCAAGAAGCCACCCGCTGCCGTCCCGGGTAGGATGGCAGCCGATGACTTCCACGAAGATAGCGTTGTCTTTGGTGCGGCACGCAACGGCCAGCGCACAGCTGGTGCCGTCGGTGCTGAACTTGATGCCGGCATACAGCTTGCCGGTGAGCTTGGGCAGGGTGTCGGTTTTCAGTTCGTCCCACTCTGCCCGGCTGATGGCCGATTTGAGGTTGTACCGAAGCCACAGCCCCAGACGCTGGATGTTGAAGTCGATGGGGTCATCGCCGATCTCATCCGCCACACTGCGCTCGGTGAAGATGGTGCCGAGGCTGGGGTTCGTCTGATACCAGGCCTCCACGTCGTGGGGGTCGGTCTGCTGCTCCACGCTCCACTCGGCCCAGCCGGTGTTCTGCGTGTCGCCCCGCAGGGCGGCGTTGCGCATTTTGAGGAACACCGTGCCGGAGGACACCGGCGTGGGCGGGGTGCCGCAGAACAGGGTCTGCGGGTTCTCGCTGTCAGTGACCACATACTTCAGGGCACTGGCCTGATCGTCGGTGTACTCCTGGGCCTCGTCGATGACCAGCAGGTCAAAGCCCTCGCCCAGGCCGCCCTTGGAGGAGCGGGTGCGGAACTCGATGCGGCCCTCGCCCTCTTCCAGCTGGATGTGCTCCCGGCCCACGGCCTGAATGGATTTATAGGGGATCTTGGCCTTGTCCAGCAGGTGGCACAACCGCTCCCAGGCGGCCCGGGAGGTGGTGGTGCGGTGGGCGGTGTGCAGGATGCTCTCGCCCTGCTGCAGGCCGTACAGCTCCCGGATGGCGGCGATCTCGTTCTTGCCGTTGCGGCGGGGCACGGCATAGCCGAACTTGGTATGCACCCACAGATCCTCCTCGTTGCGGGCAAGGATGTCATACAGCAGCAGCTCCTGCCACTGCTGGGCGATGCGCCCGGTGGAGTTGTACAGGTCGATGGCGTCCTGGCCGAAGGTTTTGGTGTAGGGCAGCACCACGGCAGCGGTGGGCGTCTGACGCCCCAGCCTTGCCGGGGCTGTCTGTTTTCGCGTCCGCGGCATGGTGGGCTGGGTTCCTCCTTTGCATGAAAATGATGGCACCGTTTACTGGAATCGAACCAGTGACCTGTGGTTTTGGAGACCACGGCCCTGCCAACATGAGCTAAAACGGCATGAAAAAACCACTGTTGTGCCTTTTTGAGGGCATACAGTGGTTAAACTAGGATATTCCGTGGATGAAAGTTTACTTTTTGGCAGAGACCTTGCACTCTTCCGGGTACAATTTTTGGTATTCGGGATATAAAAAATGGCTGGTATTCAGGACGGCGTCCGGGCAATCGTGGCGCTTTCCGAAACGAAGATCATCGGAGGGAGTTCCTAACTTTTTGCATTTGCCCGGTCCATCCCGGTGAATACAGACATTGCATTCCGGGATACAGACCGGCACGCTGTAAAGTGGAGCACGGAACCCCATGCTGATATCCTCTTCACGCAAAAATTTAGACATTTTGGAGCACCTCGATCTCTAAAAAATATCGGTCGTCTTTTCTACCAACATCCAGCACACGATACTGCATCCCACGGGCAAACAGGACTTCGTCCTGACTTTTGAATTTGGGAAGCGCTACAGGCTGAAGGAACTGGCAGCCCTTATATCCTGCCGGAACATGCAGCTGAATCAGCGTGTCACGGCCCGGAAGATGCAGATCCTGAAAACTGGTTGATATAAATATCGGAAATTCCGGTGTGAGATCCACAAGGTCTTGCAGATCCTGCAGGGTCGGATTTTTGGGAAGCCCGAACCCTAGAAAAGAAAGCGCTGTGTTCCGGTACAGGGTGACGCTCTGCGGCATCACGCCGGAAGCCAGCGCGTTATCCAATGCGGAAATGGTCTCCTGGATCTGCGGTGTGATTTTTCCGTTCCGGATGGCAAAGTTCACACGGGTCGCCGTAAAGCCGGTATACTGCCGGAGAGCCTCCTGTGCGGTTTCCGGCAGACTAAGCACCTGCTCGGACATTGCGGCCTTGATGGCCTTGATCTCAGGTGAATCGACCGGCGGCAGCCCAATCTGTTTTCGTGCTTCTATCTTAGCAGAATCGTCTCGGTTTGTCGATGGGTTTTGAATCTTTTGAATGCGTGCCTGCCGGGCGTCCTCATCCTCCGTCCACGTCTTGTTCCACACGTTCTGCCGCCTGCCCTCGCCGGGGTCATATTCCACCCGGCAGCGGCAGCGCTCGTGGCGGCGGTAAACGTCTTTGGGCACACGGGGGTAATCGTAAGTGCCGGCCAGCGCACTGCACCATTTGCAGCAGTGGCTCTCGGCGGTGCGGATGACACGGGGCCGCAGCCCAGCCTTGCCCTGAAAATCCACGTTGCGTTTCAGGGTGTCGTCCACCACCATGCGGGAGAAGGTACGCACCGGCTCGTCCAGTGCCCACGCCACATCCGCAAACTGCTCCGCCGTGGACACCTTGTTCAGCAGGTCGTCCACAGCGTCGGTGGGCAGCACGGCCCGCTGCGGGGCAATGCCGAGATTTGCCTGCTGGTTCAGTGCCTGCTGCACGGCAGCGGAAGCGTCCGCCACCAGCAGGTGCTCCTCTTCCAGCAGGGGGCGCACCACCCGGTCGGCAATGTTCCAGTACAGCCTGCCGTCCGGCAGGGCGTCGGCGGTCAGGTTGCGGCGGAAGGCCTCGGCCAGGGCGCTGCCCACAAGCTCGGCGTAATCCGCAGCGGCAGCGTAGGTGTCGGCGGCGGGCTTTGCGTCGCCCAGCAGCGCCCGGAAGTCGGCCCGGATGCGCTCCAGCAGCTCCGGGGCAATGTCCTTGTCGGCCATGGGTGCCTCCTCAGCTCTCGGAGCGGATGCCGGTCAGGTCCCGCAGGTTCTCCGCACCGAAATAACCGGGGATGGCCGTGTTGATCTTGCCCACGGCGTCCCCGATGCCGGACAGGGTGGCGGCGTCCGGCTCGAACACCGGCTCCCACACCGGGCGGGTGAGGTAGAGCTGCTGACGCTGGTAGGCGATGCCGTCCCGCATGCAGGCGGCCAGATACCCGGCGTTCAGGAAGCCGCTGCCAAAGGTGCGCTGTGCCTTGCGGGCCGCCAGGCGCAGGCTCTCGTGGCTGGACTTGATGGCCTCGGCGCTGGAGGGGTTGTCGGTGACGAAGCCCAGATCATCCAGCGTCAGGCCGGTCTCGCCTGCAAACAGGGCGGCAAATGTGCGCAGCTGCTCGGTGTAGGGGCTCATGCTCTGCTGGGTGAACTGGCCCACCACCGGCTTGTCGCCGTCCTCGTCCTTGGTGAATTCCAGAAAACTGGAGATGGTGGCCTTCCACTTGTCCATCTGCTCGGCGTCGTTGGCGGTGCCCAGCACATATTTCTGCGGGAAGGAATAGAACTCGGCGCTGATCTCGCTGCGCTTGAGGGTGCGCAGGGCACCCTGCTGCAGGCCCATGCAGGCACGGGAGATGCGGCTGTGGCCAAAGGGCCGCTTGGCATCCGGGCGGTATACGACGGGCACCAGCAGCGGGGCCGGTGCGAGGTTTGGCACCTGATACGGCTTTTGGCCGTCGGGGTAATACCAGGTGCTGTCTGCCGTGAAGTAGGCCTCCAGCAGGGGCTTGTCCGTCTCCGGATCACGGGACAGCACGGCATATCCTTCCGTGAGCAGGCCGGTCACCTCGTCCAGGATGCCGGTGGCGTTGCCGCCGTCGATGACCTGCAGCCGGGGATATCCGCTGCCGTCCGGGCTGATGTACAGAAAGCAGCAGCTGGAAATGAGGGCCGACAGCACGGCGCTGTCAAACAGGGTGTCTGCGTTGTTCATCTGGTAGATGGAGTTCAGGTCAAAGTTATCATCCCGGAACTCCCGCCAGACCAGCCGGTCGGCCAGAGCGTCCACAGCTTTCCCGCACCAGCCCAGCGTCTCGCTGAAAAAGCGGAACTCATCCGGGGTGACCTTGCCAAAGTCCTTTACGGCGTTCTTCATCTCGTAATACTTGTAGCGGGTCAGCACTCGGCTGCGCTTCTGGTTCAGGCGGCGGCGCAGATAGGCCATGCCTTTCAGGTCGGTCATGGGCGGTGGATTCTCCTTTCACGAGAAAATATTCACAGTACGGTCTGGGAAGGTCAGAGGGCCCCCTGGGAGGGGGATGCCCCCCGTCCCTGCGTGCGTGTCCCGGCGGCGCTGCGGGCCGTCTCAGCGGCTGCGGTACGCCGTCCAGTCGGTGCTCAGCGGCAGGGCCATGGAGGCATCTGCATCCGGCTCCGTCTGCTGCTCCACAGGCGTAAACAGCTTGTCGCTCTTCTGCCGGTTGCACCAGAAATGCGCCAGCTGCAGGTTGGCGAGGTCGCTGGGGTGGCCGCCCTTGGCCACCGGAATGATGTGGTCGATGCACGGCGAAAGCGGATGCGGAAACTTGTAGCTGAAATCCACAGGCTTGCCGCAGATGCCGCACACGGTCTGGGTGGCGTAGATCTTTTTCTTGTTGCGTTCAAACGCCAGCCGGTGGGTGCCGTCCCGATCCGGGCGTGCAACAGTCTTTGCCATGGGCAGCTCCTTGGGGTGTGCTGCCTGCCGGTCTCCTCAAGGGGGAGGAGGCCTTTTGCAGGCAGGGGGTGTTTTGAAAGGCCGGGGTACAAAATGACCCCGGGGGTCTTTGCAGGCCCCGGGGGTATGAAAAAAGCCGCCCCTGCGGACGGCGGAAAATATCAAAAAAGGCCCGGCTGGTACATTCAGGCTGTTGGGTGAGTAAATGTGTGTTCCCCTGTGTCAGCCGGGCAGCACAAAGCCCGCAGGGGGAAGGGAGTAAGGGACCTTTCCTGCGGGCTCTTGCGATGATACTATTTTATCATGAAATCAAAGACATGTCACTGACGTCGTACTGACGTTTTACTGACATCTGTCACAGTTCCAAAGCATCCACACCTTTACGGTGATGACGGTAAACCTGCCGTACACAGATGCTCATCTTCTGTGCAATCTGCTCCCAGTCCTGAAAGCGGAGATACTTCAGCCGCAGGACCTCGTAATCCTTCGGGTCGTCCACATCCTCCAGTCGGGCCATAAGTTCGGCGTGGAGATCATCACACAGCATGATCTGTGCATTCAAGGCTTTCTCGGCTCGTTCAATACGTTCTACAGTTCGTGCCAGACTCTGCCCATCACCGCTGCCGCCCGGCATTCCGGTCAGTTGCTGCGTGGTACAACCGGTGTCACGTTCTGCTTCATCTAAATCATCTCGCAGGTGCTTGGCCTTTACCATAGCGTCCCCGTACCGACTGAGCCAGCGTCTTTTCTCTTCGTAGGTCATGCCAGCTCCTCCACCCGGACGAACACCCCGCAGGGGTCCGACCAGAACTTCTCCACGATCTCGCTGCACACCTGCGCGTCATCGGCCCAGAAGTGCAGGCGGGTCATCTCGTCCTTGAGGGCCTTTTCCAGGTTGTCGGTGTCGGGTTTGCTGGTGCGCCACTCGCCGCTGCGGCGCTTGCCCTCGGTGGGAAAGCACCACTTGACCAGCAGCCGCACCGGCTGGCCTGCCGGGATGGGCGCTTTGGGCGCATGGGGCGCGAGATATGCGTGGAGCTTGGCGCGGGCGGCTTTCAGCTCCGGGCTGTCGTGGAGCACGGCGTGGGGCTGCCCGCCCTTCATGTAAGCGTGCAGCTGCTTTGCGTTGTGGGTGGTGGTGGGCGGCTGCATGGGGATAAAGAATTGCGTGTACATGGGGTTCACCTCGTTTTTCTTTTTTTCAGTTCGCCAACGTGATGGGGAGGGTCTCCGAATGGATGGGGGCTGTGGTCGCCCCATCCTTCGGGAAACCCCATCACAATTGCAGTTGCAGTTTTAGCTATTATATATAGGCTATGTTGCACTGCAAAATCTGCAGTCATAGCGGCTATAACTGCAAAATTACAGTTTTTCGTGTCGTGCAAAATAGCGGCTATAACTGCATTTTTACAACAAACTGTAATTGCAAAAATTACAAATCGTTTAACCGTTGCTGCCGGGTTCCTTGCGTCCAACTTTCTCACCGTCGATCCAGAACCGCCCGTCATCCTTCAGGCGGGTCTTGACGGTGCGGGGCTTTAGGTCCATGTATTCGGCCAGAGCATAGACGGTCACCTCGCCGTCCATGGTGCAGGCTTCAAAGGCGGTGTCCAGTTCGGCTTTTTTGTCCTTGGTCACTTTGCCTTTGTCGCCCCAGCGCTTGGCGGCACCGCGGTTGCCCAGGGTGCGGAAGTCGCTGTCCGGCTGCAGATCCTCCAGCAGACCGCTGTCCGGCTTGTGCACCGGGTAGTCAAACCAGAGGTTCACCGGGTCAAAGCGGGCGAACTCGCGGAGCGTGCCCTCGATGCGCCAGGCAGTCATGCCGTCGGCCTGCTTCTGGGCGGCGGCGACTTCGGCGTCAATGGCCCGCAGGTCGGCCAGGCCCAGGCACTCCTTGGCCACGGCCAGCATCCGGCTCTTGCTGAGGGTATCGTCCGGGCCGTAGGCGTCCGCATGGCCGCGCTTGTCCAGCATGGCCTTGATGACCCGACAAGCTGCCTTGTTGCGCAGCTGCTCCCGGATGGCGTCGGTGGGCGTCAGCTCGGTCATGTCCAGCATGGCGTCCGGGTCACGGGCGAACACGCCGGAACCGGACGCACGGTCCATGCTGCGCTTGCCGCCCTGGGCACCTTTGCTGTGGTGGTGGCAGTAGATCACGGCGCAGTCCAGTGCGCGGCACACAAGGTCAAACTGGTTGCAGAACTTTGCCATCTGGTCGGCTGAGTTCTCGTCGCCGGTCAGGACTTTATAAATTGGGTCGATGATAACAGCAAGATACCCCCTTTTGCTGGCTCTGCGAATGAGCTTGGGGGCCAGCTTGTCCATGGGCACGGACGCACCGCGCAGGTTCCAAATGCGAATGTTGTGCATGACGGTCTGCATCTGGCTTTCGGGATAGTCAAGAGCCTTGTAGACCTCGATGAAACGATTGATGCAGGATGCTCGGTCCAATTCCAGATTGACGTAGTAGACTTTACCCTGTGTGCAATCAAACCGTCCAAGCCATGTCTGCCCGGATGCGATGGCAATGCAGAGTTCAATCAGAGCAAAACTCTTACCAGCCTTGCTGGGGCCTGCCAGCAGCATCTTGTGGCCCTTGCGCAGCACGCCGGAAATCAGTGCATCGGCTAACGGAGGCGGAGACAGGCATTCGTCACCTAGATCTTCATCATCCGGCAGCTCGTCGGTCTCGGCTTCCAGCCAGTCCCGCCATTCGTCCCAGCAGCTTTTGCCGATGTTGGTTTCCAGCAGCACCTGCTTCTGGCTGCCGCGGGGGATGCCGGGCATCCGGCTCAGGCGGCTGGGGTTGCGGTTCTGCTGGTCGATGGTCAGGCCGTTCTTCTGGCAGGCGGCGTAGAGATAATCCACCCGCTTGCGGTACTCGGTGTAGTCCGGGGCATCCACCTTGACGATGGCATGGACGCTCTTGCCGCCGGAGTAGACGAGGGCCGCGCAGGGCAGTTCCAGCTGCTTGATGATGGCCTGCTGCTTGCCCAGCTCCATGTTATCGCACTCCACAAGGGCGTAGCGGTAGGCGGTGACGTTGGCGTCCTTGCGGCCTGTGCCGTCCACGGGGTTGAAGCAGATCCATGCACCCACCTCCGGGTCCCAGTCGCCCAGCACCTTGCCGAGATCCCCGCCGCAGGTGCCCAGTTCGGCAAGGAGCTGCCCGGCGGTGCGGGTCCAGCTGCCCTTGGCCGGGCGGCGTTTGTCGTCGGCCATGAAACTCTCGGTGACATAGGCCACATACTCGTCCTCTTCAAACAGGGCCTGCAGGTAGCGCCTGAGCTGGTCCACAGGGTCCCACTGTTCCGGCAGGGCGAGATCGTGGGCTTCCACCCAACGGGGGTCTACCAGCTGGCCGTCTGTGTGGTTCGTCCCGGCGGAGATGTCGTCGTTCCAGTCCAGTGCATGGCCGGCAGGGCCTCTCCATCCGCTGGAATAGGCCAGCTGAAAGATACTGCTGGCCGTGACGGGGCTGCCCCCGCCGCCGTGGAAACTGGCCCACTTCTTGGCGCACTCGCCTTTGTGGTAGCGGCCCCCGTCCCGGGCGCTCCACTGTTCCCATGCTTCCACGGGCAGGCCGGCTTCCTTCAGGCCCATGCCCACCAGGATCCATTCGTCGTAGGTCAGGGCGGACGGGCTGAGAAAATCCAGCGCTTCTTTGAGTTCATTCGCATTGTCCATTCACGTTACCATCCAAAATCAAGAGGACTGTCTGCAGCAGGCGGCTCCGCAGCGGGGGTATAGGTGCGGGGGTCCACACCCTTGGGCACGCCGCGCCAGCCCTGAGCCGCTATGCGATCGATCATGTGGCGGGCGGCCTCAAAGCTCCAGGTGCCCACATGCTGGAACCCGTACTTTTCCAGACAGCGGATCTGTTTGGGCGTGGTCAGGCCCTCGTCCCGGCGCTTGTTCAGGCGGTCCAGCAGCAGGGCGGCCTTGCCGGCGGATTCCACTGCGTCCGGCAGGATGCCCAGCTTTTCCAGCGCGGCGGTCTGTTGCTCGCTGGGCGGACCGGCCTCCCAGCCAAAGGCGGGCACATACCCGGCCAGATCTTCGGCCTGAATGCTCATTTCGTACTGCAGCGGGTCCACCAGTTTTGCCTTTTTACGGCGCTGCTCTTCCAACTGCTTGGCAAGGGCTTCTTCCCGCTGGGCCACCACGTCCTCGCTGGCCTGGGCGGCGGCCTCCTCGATGTCCTCCGGGCAGCCGGTCTCGGCCAGATGCTCGGTCATCTGGCGGGCCACAGTGCGGTCCTCACAGACCAGGTCTGCCGGGCGGCACAGCTCGTGCTTGTCGGTCATCCACAGGAAATCCAGCAACAGCAGGTCGGTCTTGCCCGGGGAAAGGCGGGTGCCGCGCCCCACCATCTGGCTGTACAGGCTGCGCACCTTGGTGGGCCGCAGCACCACCACGCAGTCCACGGAGGGGCAGTCCCAGCCCTCGGTGAGCAGCATGGAGTTGCACAGCACATTGTATTTGCCGGCGTCGAAGTCGGCCAGCACCTGCCTGCGGTCGTCGCTCTGGCCGTTGACCTCGGCAGCCCGGAAGCCGTGGGCGTTGAGCAGGTCCCGGAACTTCTGGCTGGTCTTGATCAGCGGCAGGAACACCACCGTTTTGCGGCTCTTGCAGCGCCGAGCCATTTCGGCGGCGATCTGCTCCAAATACGGATCAAGGGCTGTGCCCAGGTCGCCCACGGCGTAGTCGCCGCCGCTCATGGTCACGGATGTAATATCCAGCTGCAGCGGGATGGTCTGAGCCATGATCTTGCACAGATAGCCCTCCTTGATGGCGTCGGTCAGCTTGTACTCAAAGGCCAGGCTGTCGAACACCTCTCCCAGATTGCGCATGTCGCCGCGGTCCGGCGTGGCGGTGACGCCAAGCACCTTGGCCCCGCTGAAGTAGTCCAGGATGCGGCGGTAACCGTCGGTGATGGCGTGGTGGGCCTCGTCGATGATGATTGTGCCGAAATAATCCTGCGGGAAGCGTTCCAGCCGGGCAGTGCGCTGCAGGGTCTGCACGCTGCCCACCACGACGTTGAACCAGCTGCCCAGACAGGTAGAACCCGCCTTTTCCACCGCGCTGCCAAGGCCGGTGGCGCGGCGGAGCTTGTCGGCGGCCTGCTCCAGCAGTTCGCCCCGGTGGGCGAGGATCAGAACCCGGTCCCCGGCACGCACCTGATCAGCGGCTACCGACGCGAACACGATGGTCTTGCCGGTGCCGGTGGGCAGCACCAGCAGGGTGCGGGCATGGCCGTTCTCCCACTCGGTGTGGATGGCATCCCGTGCGGCCTGCTGGTAGGGGCGCAGGGCTTGCGTCTTTGCCATTTAAAACGCCCCCTGTGTCCAGCCGTGGGCAGGCGCGGCCGTGGGCTCCGGCGGCGGCAGGAAGCGGGTCACCTCGTTGCTCTGGCCGGTCTCGCCTGCGTGGGGGCCGCTCTGCTTGGTGTACTCCCGGATGCCGAGGCGGCACAGGCCCTTGCTGCCCACCACCTCGTTCCAGCGGGGGCGGAAGGTCTCGCCGCGCTTGCACTGGCCGATGCTCTCAAAGAACGCGCCCAGCAGACCCTGGGTCTTGGTATGCAGGTACAGGCGGTGGGTCACGGTGGTGTCGCCCTTGGCTCCGCCATAAATGCGCAGGGTCAGTTTTGCCATGGAGCAGGGCGGCAGCTTGGCCCCGCCCTCATAGCGGGCACGCTCCATGCCGGTGACCTCAAAGGGGTAATCCCCCTCCGGCAGCAGGACGAACTCCTGCTGTTCGTTGGTAAATTCGTCATCCCAGCCGAATGCGCGGCCTTCAGTGTTCATGTCGTTCATAAGTAAGTTCTCCTTTCAATTGTCAAAACGGCAGGTCACGGCCGTCCAGCACCATCTGCAGCACCTGGGGCCATGCGGCCACCAGGCAACCCTCCACGAAATCGGCGGGGTAGTCCCGGATGGGCATATCCTCGGGGAAATAGCCCCGCTCGCCCACTACATGCTGCAGCTCTTCCGGAGTCACGTTGTTGGCGCTCATGAGCGGAGCCAGTTTTTCCGGCACGCCCAGGGCGACCAGATCCGGCGTGAGCAGGGCGGTCGGCACTTCCTCGTGAGGCGGCTGGGGCTGCGGTACGGGGCTGGGCAGGATGTCGGCCTCGGCGCTCGGCGCGGGAACTCTCTCAGTCACCTGCGGTGCCAGCTCCCTCTGGGAGGGAGCCTTTGGGGCACTGCTTCCGGGGATGCAGGCTGCAATGGATGCGTAATCAAGGGGCAGTTCCTCCGGCAGGCCAAAGCGGTTCTTGGCGTCCCAGCAGGGGTGATGGGTGGTGTACAGCACCCGGCGGCCGCCGCTGGCCTTGTTCTTGGCGTTGGGGCCGCTGCCGGCCTTTTCCACCACGGTCTTGTAGTTGGCGAACAGCAGCATGTCGCACCATTCCCGCAGCAGCGGGGCCACCTGCTTGGAGGTCTTCATGCTCCAGCGGTCATAGTTGCCCACGGCGTCCGGCTGCTCGAATTTGGTGATGGCCGCGTGGGCCAGCATCACCACGTTGTGCCCGGCGTTGAGCACCTCTTCCAGCGCGTCCAGCAGCTTGCTGAACTCCTCCTTGACGTAGGTGTAGCCCTTGCCGTAGCCAAAATCTTCAATGCCGTTCACCTTGGCGCGGGCGCATACGGCCTGGATGCACAGTCGCTCGGCCCAGTCGGCGGTGTCCAGCACCAGCGTGCCGCAGGGCACATTGCCCTTGCGCACCTCGGCCACCTCGTCCAGCAGCATGGCCCAGCTGGTGGGCTGGGGCAGGCGGGCGACGTTCAGGCGCTTGGTGCCGCCCTCGGTGTCGATGAATACCGGGTCCGGGAAGTGGGACGCGAAGGTGGATTTGCCAATGCCCTCCGGCCCGTACAGCACGGTCTTGACCGGCGCGGCCTGCACGCCGGTGGTCACGGAATACTTGCTCATTTAAAACGCTCCTTTCGTCCAGCCTTTGCGAATTGGGGCGGGCTGGGGCTTTTCGGCGGGCGGCTCGGTGCCTTTGACCATGCCGTCCTCGATGATGATCTGGCACTCACTGCCGGTGGAAACGCGGGTAGCAATGGCCTGCAGGCCCTCGGCTTCCAGCCAGGCGGAAAACTCCTGCAGGGTGGTCATGTCCATCTGCTCCAGCTTGTCCAGCAGAACAAAGCCGCAGTCCGGGTTCAGCCGCCGCACGATGGCGGCGGCCACCCGCAGCTGGTCACTGCCGGACATATCCCTCCAGTGCTTGCCTTTGTAAGTAAGGACGCCGTCCTCCACGCTCAGCCCCGGCAGCGGCAGGTCTGCGCCGTTCAGCAGGGCCATGCGGTCGGCACGCTTCTGCTGGATGGATTCGGTCAGGCGGTCGTACTCGCTGGCGTACTGGGCGGCCTCGTCCTCGGCGCGGGCCTTTTCGAGGTTGGCACGCACCTTGCGGTTGGTCTCCTCGATGTCCCGGATGGACGCTTCCAGTTCGGCGGTGGATTCATCCTGCAGCTGCTCGGCGGATTTACTGGCTTCCATCGCCTGCACGAACAATGCCGTGTGCTTCTTGCTCACTTCCTCCCGCCGGGCGGTCAGCTCGGCGATGCGCTCATCCAGCCGCTGCATCTCGGCCATGGCCTCATCCCGCTTGCGGGTCAGCTCCTGCGCCTGCCGGCGCTTGCGCTGGTTCTCGCCGTTGCGGGCAAGGATGTCCTGCTGCTGGCGGATGAGGTCGGACGCGCTGACCGGCTCATCCGGAGCTTCCGGGTAGGAGATCAGCCCTTCGGCAAAGTGCTTTTTCTGGGCGGCCAGCTGGCCGGTGAAGGTGCGCTTGTCGTACAGGCCCTTGATCTCCAGATCTTTGACCTGCAGCTCGGACCCCACGCCGATGATGCGCAGCAGGATGTCGGCTTTTTCCTTGTCGGTGGATTCCATGAAGCGGGGCAGATCGAGGGCCAGCGGCTCCACGAACGCATTGAGCAGCTGCTGGCCGCTGCGCCGCCCGGTAGGGTCGGTGACGGTCAGGCTGGCATTTTTGCCCTTGCGCTCCACCACCACGCCGTTGGACAGTGTGACCTTGAGGTGAGCAGGAGCGATAGCACCGTCCCGCTGTGCGGCGTCCGGACGGAAACGGTCCCCGCCCAGGGCCCACGCCAGGGCGTCCAGCACGCTGGTCTTGCCCTGATTGTTGTTGCCGCCCACGAGGGTGAGCCCGGTGGGCGACGGCGCAAAGGCCACCGCCTTGATGCGCTTGACATTTTCGGCTTCCAGAGCCGTGATCTTTACAGACATTTCGTTACCTCCCCTTGAATGCTGCCGATGGTGTGGACGATCTGGTTGGCAAGCGCCTCCCGCTGCTCTTCCGGCAGTTTGCGGAACTGCGGCTTTACCATCTGCCAGGTGTTCAGCATGGCCCGGCTGGCCAGCAGGACGCTGTCGTAAGCGTTCCGGGCGTCCTGCTCGGCGTCCCCGGTGACGGCGTTCAGTTTTGCCTGCAGCTCGGCATTCATGGCGTCGGCCATTTCTTTTGCCTGCCGCCGGGTCTCCTCTTTGTCCACCACGGCGGTGATGGGCTGACTTTTCAGCGCGTCGTTCTCGGCCTTGAGCTTGTCGCCCCGCAGCTTTGCCGCCTGGGCCACCTGCCGGGCCCCGGCCAGCTGATTCTCAGCATCCTTGGCACGGGCTTCGGCCTCTGCACGGGCCTGCTTTGCCGCCTCACACTCCCGCAGCAGCTGCCCCTTTTCTTCGTGCAGGGCGTCGTTCTGGCTGACCTCGTAGTCAAGATTTTCTTGTGCCGCCTTTGCTTCGTCCTGTGCCTTGCTCACCATGCTCCATGCTTCTTCCTCCCGGGCTTCGGCGGCGGTGGCACGGTCCTTCAGGCCGGAGATGTCGGCGTGAGCGGCCTCCAGCTGGGCGTCTTTGCTCTTGATCTGGGCCAGAAGGTCCTGGACACGCTGGCTGTCCCCGGCGGCGGCCACCACCTGGTCCGCACAGCCGGACCGGGCAATGAGGTTCAGGTCCTTCCGGGTCAGGTTGGGCAGCTGTTTTAATTCGTCAACAGTTGACGAATTAAAAGCCTCGCCGTTCTGGACCATCTTGGTCACGCTGCCATGGCTCAGCCCCTTGCTCTCGTACCACTTGGTCCAGGTGCCGCCGCCATAGCGGCCAGCCTTGGCCGTCAGGGCGTGGATCCGGGCCAGGTAGATGCAGGAGATCAGGTATTCGTCCTGAGCTGCTCCATAGTGAAGGTCAAACTGCTGGTCGGCCTCGGCGGCCTGCCCGGACAGGTCGCCCAGGGCGGAGAAATCAAAGGTGGGGGCGGCAAGAGAGTTCATCGGGAAGGAGGTTGGGGTTTTGTCTTGCGGGGCTGAATGGGCAGGTTTCGTCATCAAGGTCGTTCCAGTCGTCAAAGGCGCACCACCAGTCGCAGAAGAAGCGTCCGCATTCTCGGACGGGGCCGCAGAATCCATCGTCGTACATTCCAGTTTCTCCTTTGCCTGAGTGGCCTTTCTGATATCGGCCAGAACCTTTTCCATCTCCTGCTGTGGGGTCATGCCCTTGCGGTTGCCATCCGGATTGAAAAACCGGGCCAATAGAGCTGCTTTGGCAGAAATTCCCTTTTTGTTGGCAGCGCAGACAAATGTACAGCAGTAGCGGCCATTGTGGGAGTAATCAGTGGGGCGAATCTCGTCTCGAGAAAAGCCGCCCGTGAGTTCGCCCTGAGAGAAAGTATCTTTGACCCATGTACTGATCTGTTCCAGAAAGTCGAAATCCAGGCTGAACACAGAGCAGGTGCATTTGTCTTTGGTCGAGCCGATGAAGAGGGAGCCATATGAGAGCGTTCTACTCATCCGGCACTCGTAGCCCTTAATATCCTGCACGAAACGTTTGGCAGTCTCGTTCCACTCGTTACCGCCCCACGGCATAGCGTAGGGACAGCCATAGCATTCATGGCCCGGGCCGTACCCTTTCAGACGGTTGCCGGTGTTGTCGGCATTGGTGGACTTTTTCACCCTCCGCCCACACTTGCAGATGTAGGTGTTCATACCCGCACCTCCGTGTCCTTCAGACGGTCCAGCAGCTCGGCGAGCAGGGCACCGGACAGCGGCTTGATGTCGCCGCCACGCCAGCCATAGCAGAAGATGGTGCCGCACAGGGGCTGGCCGCGCACCACACGGTTGACCGGCTGGCCCGCCGTGCGGAAGAACAGCACCGCCGGGGTGCGCGGGAAGATGTAATGCTCCACCGTGCCGCCAAGCCGGGCCTCCATAGCGGAGAGGGTGTCCGGCAGATTTGCCGGTTCCGGGGCGCGGCCCGGTTCGATCAGAATACCTTTCATGCTTGTAAAAACCTCCAAAGTGTGTTATTCTTCGGGGTGATGGGGAGTAGAGAATCCATCACCCTTGGGCTCGTCCGTGCTGCGAACACGGGCGGGCCTTTTTGTTTTGCGTGGCAGGCTGTCCACCTCGCTGCGCGGGATGAGCTCCCGCTGGCAAATGTACTTGACGTGCTGCCTGCCGTCCTTGAACCAGTGGCAGACGGAAGCGGCAAAAGAATTTGCGCTGGCGTAGCCCAGCCGCCGGGCGCACATGGCAGCCGTGCCGCTGGCAATCAGGTCACCGCTCTTGGCGTCCCAGACCGTATACCAAAAGGCATTGTTGACAAGGTCAGGCATGGGGGTTACCCCACCTTCCGCTTGCCCTTGACGGTGTTCTGGGGCTCCTTGTGGACCTTCTTGCCGGCTTTCTCCTCGGCGTCCTGCACGGCAAAGCTGATGCGCATCAGGGCAAGGGCCGCCAAAATCAGCACCATGGCGGTGACGAACTCGCCGTCGGTGATCGTGCCGCCCAGCTGGGCCCCGCCCTCAATGCCCATGGCGTACAGCAGGCCTGCGCCCAGACAGGCGGCTGCCAGCACCTGCAAAACGGTGGATTTAATCTTCATCGTTATTCTCCTTGTCCAGAGCACGAATCGTGCCGTAGAGAAGCCCGGACACCCACGCCATCTGCTTCTCGAAGTTGTGCGGGAAATAACCTTTCAGAATCTGCGCGATCGCATCCACCAGAAGATTCAGCACCTCATTGGTGCCCCCTTCAATCCTGATGGTCGATTCCTCACTGTTGATGTAAAGTTTTGCCTTCATGTTTATGCTCCTTTCTCAACCTTCGGGAAGAAATACTCTCCGATCTGCTCCTGCGGGATGTGAAGCTCCCTGCAAATGGCGGTGATCTCGTAATGGCGCCACTCATTGTTCTTTTTCTCCGGCTTCGGGTTCAGGCGGGTGGACAGGGTGCTTTCACCCATGCCGACCAGCTTAGCAAACTCCCGATGCTCAAACCCTTCGTCCTCGATGAGGCGGGCCAGCTTCAGGTAAGGGCTTCTTGGCTTTCTCATGGCTTTTGTCCTCCTTCTTTTTGCGGATGTGTGCCAGCCGGTCAGGCTGGCGTTTGTCCCAGCGCTGTTCTGCCCAGCGCTTGTTGCGGCCGTTCACTGGGCGACCTCCTTCTTGTCCGGCAGGGCGGTCTCCAGCGCCGTTGCCAGGATCTCGCCAAAGCCGGGCAGGCCAAAGGCGATGATCTGCAGCTGGTCGATGCGGCTGTCAAGGTTGGCCTGTGCCTGCTTGACCAGGCTTTCTGCCTGGCGCAGGTTGTCGCACATCTTGCCGTAATCGGTCTTGGCCTGCAGGAACCGGGCCTTGTAGTTGTCCCTGTGGTGGATAAAGTCGTCGCGCAGTCCGATGACCTCGGCAAGCTCGGTCTTGGCGCTGCTCACGTTCTGGATGGCGGTGTTCAGCCGGGTGTTGGTGGCTTCCAGCTGCTCAATGTGCTGCTTGGCCTTCACGCTCTCATAGGCGCCGTGCTCCCGGATGGCGGGCAGCACCTCGCTGGTTACCCACCGCTTGAAGGCCTTTGCCTTGGGCATCTTGCTGCTCAGGATCAGGCTGTACAGGCCGCTTTCGTTGATGATGAGCATCCCCTGTTCGCCGGAGGGGGTGACCGTTTTGGTCACCCCTTTGTCCTCGGCATCAACATGGTCACGGATGGCACGTTGCGGATTCTTATACCCCAGCGCTGTGGCAACGTCCTTGCCGACGAGCCACGGTGTGCCATCGATCTCGACAGTGCGCACGGACCCGAACTCCGGGTTCTCAAAGATTTGTAAGTCGTTCATGTTGGCTGTACCTCCTTATTACATACTCTACTTTAAGTAGACATCTTGGCGAAAAAAATTTGGTCAATTGGAATCCCAACGACCTCACTGATTTTCTTCGCAGTGGCGACTGTGGCATCTTCGGGCGATTGCTCGATTTTGCGGTATGTATCGCGCGAAATTCCGAGCTTTTCTGCCATTTCACGCTGGGTGAATCCTGCGTACTGGCGGGCTTGTTTTACAGTAAATCCCAAATCGTCAACCTCCTTTCGTCTGGGGTTGAGAATACTATACTCCACTTTTGGTAGAATGTCAAGAACTTAAAGTAGAAAATTTTCTAAGTGATGTTGACAATGCTCTACTTTTGGTGTAATCTCTACATATAAGGAGTGATTCAATTGAGCATCGCTGAAAATATAAAAAGAATCCGTACCGAGCATGGTCTATCGCAGGCAGAACTTGGCAAGATCGCCGGTGTCAGTGACAAGGCGGTGTCCACTTGGGAACTTGGCATCAAAACGCCCCGCATGGGTGCAGTTGAAAAAATGGCCAACTATTTTGGAATCGCCAAGAGTGCCATTGTGGATGATGTGCAGTCAACATCTGCTACGTCTGCCGTTCCTCCAGGCTTTCAGCCGATGCCGGAGATGGACATGGTCCCATTGGTGGGCCGGATCGCCTGCGGTACGCCGATCACGGCGGAACAGAACGTGGAGCGCATAGTCTGTGTGCCGTCCAAGTGGCGCTCCACCTTTACACTGACCTGCAAGGGCGACAGCATGGAACCACGGATCCATGACGGTGATCTGGTGGCCATCCGGAAGCAGCCGGAGGTGGAAAACGGCGAGATCGCTGCTGTGCGCATCGGGGAAGAGGCAACCCTGAAGCATGTCTATCTGCACGAGAACTTCATTGAACTGAGGCCGGAGAATCCGGCTTTCAACAGCATCATCCTCAGCCGGGAGGACATGAACGACGTTGTAATCGAAGGCAAGGCCGTCGGACTTTGCCGGGATATATAAACAAAACAGGAGGACATTATTATGGGCTTTATGGACACATTACAAAAAGAATCTTCTTACTCAGAGGCATCGGGCAACGCATACCAGTATGTTGTTCTTCAGGTGACGCTGAAAGAAAAGTTTATCGGTACCGGTTCCGGCAACCTGACGGAATTGGAAAACGTCATCAACCAGCAGGCTGCTAAAGGCTACCGCCTGCACACGATTACCACCGCCAACGGTGGCAGCAAGGGCCTGATGGGCGGTGACCGCATTCAGGCTACAATGGTTTTTGAAAAGGTGAACTGATATAAGGACGAAAGAAAACGCCCGCCGGGCATGCCGATGGTCTACACCGGCCCCCAGCTGGAAGATGTGCATATTGAGGGCAAAGCCGTGGGGTATACGCACTGGTTCTGATGTAATAAATACCTGCAGGCTTCTGTCTGCGGTAAAAAATGTGAGGAGGTGACCGTACCCCGAAAATATAATGGTGTTCGAGTTGGAGTTTATACCAGAAAGGACGGAAAAAACATGAAAAAGAAAATCGTCTCATTGTTCGCAGTGCTGGCACTTTGCCTTGCACTCGCTGTTCCAGCATTTGCTGCGGGCAACGACTACAGAGTGGGCCAGTATGTAACGTTCTCCGGTCGCACTGACTTTGACTACTACTATACATACACGTCCGGTGATGTGCCTTATAAGTGCTTTTCGGTCGTGTCGGCAGATGGCCAGCGCTATTACGCCTCTGTTAAAGAAAGCCTGTACGAATATTACAGAAGCGCTTTTGCAAATCAGGACGTAAGCCTCAGAGGCGCTGTTCAATCCATTACTGGGGACGGCGCACCGGTCATCCTGGCGACTTGGTCTGTTAAAAACGACGGCGGGAACGAAAGCCTGACGGAAACCAGCGAGTTTGTGGCACCTCTTTTCTATAAAAAAGGAACCGCACCGAATTTTAAATTGTTCGCAGATTTGTACGATGATTTGACGGTGTCGGTTTCAAATGATGGCTCCTACATGACAATTGACACCAACCCACTCAACCTGAAGAACGGCTCCATCATTTTCAATGAAGTAGGGACAAATCATGTGAAGTTGACAAACAAAGTTCTTGATTTGCCTGAATGGCTTTATGAGGAAATGGCAAATACGCGCGCTTTGGACGGACGCCAAAAAGAAGTGTTCAGCGATGTAACGGTGACCTGGTCTTATCATCCGAGTCAGGGCCTGGAAGTTATTTATCGCACTAACAGCTGAGTGATTGTTTCCATTTTCGGAAACTGCCATTTCGGATAATATAAAAACGCCCCACCGGCGGCAACCGGCAGGGCGCGAAAGAATGGCTTGCTCACGAGGAACAATCCAATCCAGCAGTTGTATTGTACCACCTCCGGGCAGGCTTGTCAAAGTGTACCCATGGAGGTGTATTTTATGGGAAAACGAACCAACACAGCAGCCTGGCTGCCGAATCAGCAGCGCTGGCAGATCAACGTCCAAAAGAATGGCGTGCGCAGATCCTTTACCAGCTCAAAGCCCGGCCGCACCGGCCAGCGTGAAGCCAATGCAAAGGCGGACGCATGGCTGGATGACGGCATCAGCAATACTCGGATGCTGGTAGAAGCAGCCTATCCGCAGTGGATCGGCGAGCTGAAATTGACCACCAGCCGCTCCAACTGGGAACCGATCCAGAGCCGGTGGAACGTCTGGGTGCGTCCAGTCATTGGCCGGAGGCGTGTGGGAGACATGACGGAACAACAGCTGCAAGCCATCATCAACAAAGGATTTGCAGGAGGACTGAGCAAAAAATACCTTTCCAACATGTGCACGGATTTGACCATGTTCTGCAAATGGCTGCGTCTGAGCAAAATGTCCACTCTGCGGCCGGAAGAACTGCATGTGCCAAAGGGTGCACGCTCTAAGGAAAAAGAAATATTGCAGCCAGAGGATCTGCGTACACTTTTTGAGGTGGACACTACGATCCTGGACGGCAAACTGATCGAGGATCCTTATGTCAATGCGTACCGGTTTAGCGTTGTGACTGGCCTTCGTCCGGGCGAGCTGATCGGACTGAGCTGGAAGGACGTTAAGGGTGGCCGGGTGAAGATCCGGCGAGCTATAAACACCCGTGGCGAGGAAACCCGCGGCAAGAACGACAACGCTGTGCGCGCCTTTGCACTCACCGATAGTGCGGCCGCTATTCTGCAGGCACAGAAAAAGCTGACAGGCGGGCAGGAGAGCGTGTTTGGCATCTCCTGTGAGGACACCTATAGAAAATATTGGCGGCGCTACTGCGAGGCCAACGGACTGCACTATGTTCCGCCGTATAATCTCCGACATACGTTCGTATCACTGGCAAAAACGCTGCCAGAGGGACAAGTCAAGCCCTTGGTTGGCCACTCCCGCCAGATGGACACGTTCGGGATCTACGCGCATCTTATTCATGGCGAGGATGTGCAGACTGCCGCAGACCTGGACAACGTTCTCAGCAGGGTTCTTGATCCGGAAAGTATTGAGAAATAACACATTTTGTAACACGTTTCTATTTCTCGCACCGTGTTTACGGTTTCCTTCCCGGAGAAGCGGATTTCGGAATTTAACGGAAGTACGTTGAATGCGCGTGCCGGTTTTTCGCCGGAAAAGTTCTGGACCGGGTTCGACCCCCGTCGGCGGCATGAAGAAAAGCACCTGAGAACGATGGTTCTTGGGTGCTTTTTTCATGCTTGTATTCCGGAAAGGGGATGATGTGCACATGCTGCGGTCGAGCGGATGGAGAGGCTTTGCGGTCTGTTCACAGTTCATTCGGAAAAAGTGCTTTTTCTTTCCATGGTTTCATGCTATAATAAAAAAACGATACGATCCGTGATCGTAATGGGGCAGGGGGCCGCTGGCCGTCCTGCCGGGGCAGTGCCCGCAAACTGCGGCGGGCGGGAAACAGAAAAAGAGAGGCGAATCGAGATGTTGGATATGATCAAATGCAGCACCGGCGGCGCATACTATGCCCGCGGCGAGTGGGTGCCGGCAGACGGCAACGCACCGGCAGCACTGGCCGCCAAAGGCTTTGATGCCGCTGCGGTGGAAAACGCCAAGACCGGTACCATGGCCTACAGCATTCTGCAGGCTCACAACACCAGCGGCGATGCCGAAAACCTGAAGATCAAGTTTGACGCCATGGCCAGCCATGACATCACCTTTGTGGGCATCATCCAGACGGCCCGCGCGTCCGGCCTGGAAAAGTTCCCCATCCCGTATGTGCTCACCAACTGCCACAACAGCCTGTGCGCTGTGGGCGGCACCATCAACGAGGATGACCACCGTTTCGGCCTGTCGGCTGCCAAAAAGTACGGCGGCATCTTTGTGCCCCCGCATCTGGCTGTCATCCACCAGTACATGCGTGAAAAGTTTGCCGGCTGCGGCAAAATGATCCTTGGCTCGGACTCCCACACCCGTTACGGTGCACTGGGCACCATGGCCATCGGCGAGGGCGGCGGCGAGCTGGCAAAGCAGCT
>OGEK01000730.1_pt1 | contig 31174 bp, 24 predicted proteins | sample 1570641 | NCBI WGS metagenome assembly OGEK01 (sample SAMEA2582136, study PRJEB24529) | metagenome | biome: Human gut stool | place: China | collected 2011
TATCTCCAAGAACACTATTTAACTTCAAAAACTCATTTTGCAAAATAACAATTTCTCCAGAATAAGCTCTATCAATCTTACATAATTCACCATTTATTGAAGTATACATTTCTGTAACTTTTATTTTTTCTTTTTCTGATAATCTAAATTTTTTAAAAAAAGTATTTATAAATTTATATGAAGGACTTCTTCTACCATTTATATAATGACTTATAAGTCCAAAAGAATAGCCTACTTCTGCCGCAAATGCTTCAAGTTTATAGCCATGATTATCCATATATTCTTTAAGGAATTTACCAAATTCATTCTTTTCCATCTACCTTAATCAACCTCCATTACAATTTTATTTTCCATTTCCAATATTATAATATTTATTATACACTTTGTAAAAAAGTATTTGACTTTTCTTTATACTTTTTGTATAATAAGAATATAAATAAGTTTTATTTTTTTTAAACATTTTTTATACTTTTTGTATAAAAAATAGGAGGAAAGAATTATGTATATGACATCAAGATATTGGTTTAAATATGGAAATGAAGATGATAAGTTAGAATGTACTACATTATTCCATGAAACTTTGGATAAAGCTATCACATATGCTCATAGATATGCTAAAGGGGTAAGATTTGCAAGTGTGACAGTTGAAGATGAAGATGGAAATATTTTATATGAAATCTGCGATTGTGGAGCTAAAGTATTTGATTATAGAGAAGAAGCAAAAGAAAAGGAAGAAAAAAAGCTTCATGAAAAGGCAGAAGCAGAAATGGAAACTACTGAAATTGATGGTTATAAATATTGTTTAATTGTAAGTCAATATCATCATGATCATATTCAATTTTTGGTGGGATTAGATGAACAATTTCATCAAAGAGCTAGAAACTTAATAATAGAACTTGGCTCTTATAAAGCTGGAAAAGTTGAAACAGAAGTAGGAGATTTTAAAAATAAAGATGATACAAAAATACTTCCCAAATACTCCTACATAGGAGCAGGAAAAATTTTATTTCTAAACTGTAAAACTATGAAAGAAGCATGTAAGTTCTTTGATGAGTTTAGAGAAAAAGAACAGGCTGCTTTAACAAAATATATTCGGGTCGGTTTTAAAAAAGCTATTCAGGAACGACATGATTATATAAAAGTACGGCGTATCATAGAAAAATACTTTTATATTCTATAAAAAAAATAATGGAGGAAATATATATGTGGAAATGTAAAAAGTGTGGAGGAGAGGTAATAGCAGAAACTGAAATACATACAACAATAGATTTTAGAATGAATAGAAATGAAAGCTTTTATGATGTACATAGTTTTCATACATTGCATGAAATTGTAGAAGATCAATGTGACATTCTAGGTTATAAATGTATCGAATGTGATGAAGATAGCGAAAACTTAATAGAAATAGCAGTTTGGGAGGATTAGTATGTGGATATGCAAGAATTGCGGTGAGAGAATTTATGCTGGTGTTAGCGGAGTTATTGAAGAAGGATGGGGATATCCTAATAAAGATGGAAATGTTACAACTTTAGTGAATTACAGTTTAGATTATCAAGCGGGTGATTTTACGTGTGATAACTGTGGTAAGCATAGTAAAAACATAGAAGAAATAGGAATTTGGGAGGACTAAAAAAAGCCCCGAAGGGCTGAGGTTACTATCTGTTTTTATACCACCACCAAACTAAAATGAAGAAAGCAATTGCAATCCCTCCATTAATAGAAAGCGTGTTGACATAAATGTACATAATAGTACCTCCTTGAGTTGATATATCTACTGCTTACAAGAAATGCTAATAACTTGTAAGCATGAAATAAGCACCCTGCAAGAGAGTGCCTATATCATAGCATTTTTTATATCAACTCAAGTGCCCTTAAGGGACTTTCAAATATATTATAGCATAAATATACAAAAAGTCAATAAAACAAAAGCCCTCTTGTGAGGGCAGCTCTATAACTTATTGAAATACCCCTAAGGGATTTTCAAGCACATTATAACATAAAACAAAAACTCTCTTACGAGAGTTAATGCCTGAAAAAAGTCTATTTAATACATATTACATCTAAGGAAGAAGTGAGCGCTTCCTACTTAATAAGTATAGCATAAAAAAATATAAAATTTCAAGGGGTGAAATATGAAAATTAAATTTATAAATGGAATGTGTGTATGCATATTTAAAGATAAAAACGGAATATTGAGAACAATAACAGCAAAGTCTTTAAATGAGGCTTTTCAGAGAATAGGAAAACTGTTGAATATTGAGCCTAACTCTGCAAGAAAGACAGGCTTGATATAATGGAAGGATTTGTTTTTTTAGGTCTAGCATGGATAGGAATATATATGTTTGTCTTATGGATAGCAGGGAGGTAAGAAAAATGAAAAAACTTGCTGAATTACTTAATTTAAAAAACAAACTTGGAATAAAAGGAAAACTACAACTAGATATTACAGAAAGTGGAAGTTGTTATATTTTGGAAATCGGAAATTATGAATGGATAGAGTTTAAAGATAAAGACATTATTCAAATAGCTATAAATGACTTGAAAGAAGAACTTGAAGAAAAGAAAACAGAAAATCTTAAAACAATAGATTACATAGAAAAAAGAATAGCTTAAATTTTTATAGGTTTTCCAATAAAAAAATTGGAGGACTTATTAAAAATTTAAAGAGAGGTGGTTATAAATGACAGTTAAAGAATTGAAAGAGAAAGCTAAACGAATGGGTTTAAGTGGTTATAGTCAATTAAGAAAAGCAGAATTAGAAAAGTTTATTGAAGATAATACTCTTCATAATTCAGAAATCCTTTTTACTGGTGAGTGTAGTGGTGATGGAGAATGGCTAAAACATAGAAAGATAGGAGCTACAGAAACAAGTATATTAGTTGTAGATAACGCTTTCAGACATGGACTAATAAACAGACCAGACAAATATACTTCACCTTATTTAATATACTTAGAAAGAAAAGGATTATATCAAAAGGATATATCTTTTAATTCACAAGTAGCTATGGACTTCGGACATTATGCTGAAGACTTTATAATTGCACATCTTCCAGCACTATTCAAAAATGAATTCAATATAGAAGTACAGGAAACAAAAAAAGGTAATCAGGTAGTAGGAAATAAAGATTTTCCTTTATGGAGCTGCACACCTGATAGCTGGGTAAAAATAGAGAATGAATGGTATCCAGTAGAACTAAAAACAGGAAACAGCTTCACTTCTTATGAATGGGAAAGAGAAGAAGTTCCAGATAAATATTTTGCACAGGTTCAGCAGCAACTAGCAGTACTTGGGAAAGAAAAAGGTTATCTTGTTGGATTTGTGGACAACAGATTCACTAGAGTATATGAAATAACAAAAGATAAAAAACTTGTAGATATAGCCTACCAGCTAACAGAGAAGTTTCAAAAATGTTTAAATAAAAATATAGAGCCTGAGTTAAACGGGTGTGAAGCTGAATGCGAGTTCCTGAAACAAGAATTTAAAGGTTTCGGAAATCCACTTGAGCAAACACCTATACTAGATATTAGCAACAGCGATTTGAATGATTATACATCCTTGATGGATACTAAAAAAATGACAGCAGGAGAGTTGAAAGAAATAGAAGAGGATATGAAACCTTTTACAGCAAAGATACAAAAGAAAATGTTAGAACTGGAAACAGAAACATTAATTATAAACGGATCCCATCTGGCTACTTGGAAGATAGACAGCAGAGGTTACAAAAGATTTACTTTCAAGGAACTACCAGAGGATAAAAAAATAAGAGAGGTGGCATAAAAATATGGCAACAGCTAAAAACAAACTAGCAACACTAGATAACACAAGTAATACAGGAGTTCCAGCACTTAAAAGTATGCTGGCAACTCAAGCTATTAAGAAGCAGATTAAATCCCTGCTTGGAGAAAGAGCAGGACACTTTATGATGGCAATAGTCCAAGTAGTTGAGGGAACACCCCAGCTACAAGAGGCAGACCCTCAGAGCATTATTAATGCTGCTATTGCTTCAGCAGTTCTCAATCTTCCAATAGAAAAGAATCTAGGGTTTGCCTATATAGTTCCCTACAATGATAGAGAAAGAGGAATGATAGCGCAGTTCCAGATGGGGTATAAGGGATATATTCAGTTAGCTCTTAGAAGTGGAGAATATAAGTTTATAAATGCAATAGAAGTCAAGGAAGGAGAATTGAAAGGTTACAATATACTTACTGGGGAGCTAGAACTTGAATTTATAGAAGACCTCGATGAAAGAATGATAACTAAAACTATTGGATATGCTTCTTATATAGAATTCAATAATGGCTTTAGAAATACCCTGTTTATGACAGAAGCACAGGTTAAAAATCATGCAAAGAAATATAGCCAAGCTTACCAATATGACCTTAGCAAAGGGTATAAATATTCTAATTGGAGCAAAAATTTTGAAGCTATGGCCCTTAAAACTGTTCTTAAACTAAATCTTAGTAAATATGGAGCTTTATCTGTAGAAGTTCAAAAAGCACTTCAAACAGATGGACTTGTAATTGAGGATATAGATGAAGATGGAACTATTATCGGAGAATTTACAGACAATACAGGAGATACAGTTGAGATTATAAGTGATATTCCAGCCAATGATGAAGATAGAACAGCTTTATTGAAACAAGCTACTCCTTTAAATATAAACCTTGTAGAAGTTGTTAAAAAAGAACTGAAAATTGACTTTGACAAGATGTCAAAAACACAAGCAAAAGAAATTGAAGAATATATAGACACTAAACTTGAAGAAAAAATGTAAATTCAAAATAATAAGGGATTGGGTGCTTCCCTTTCCCTTAATCTAAAGGTGATTTATGAGAGAAAGAAAAACAGGAATACTCTATAAAAAATCTATAAGAAAGAGAAAAAAAGAAGATGGCAGAATTAGAAAGGTTATGCAGAGTAAATTATAAAATTGAAAATAGTATTCTTATAGAAAGGCTTGGAATATCTAAAACTAAATTTTATAGAAATTATAAAAAAAGAGCTGATGAACTAAGAAAAATAAATAGTAAAGAATCTTTATTTAATCTTTCCCAATTTTATTAAAAATGGGAAAAATAACAATTAATTCAGAAAAGGAGAATATAATAAATACCTATTTTAAGATTAAGTAATAAAGAATACAATGTAACTCTTTTAGATAAAAATAATAATCCTTTTTTCCTAACTAAAGAAAAAGAAAAAACAACATTAGATAATATTTTAAGCAACATTTCTAAAACTATTGACAATAAAACTGATATAGAAACTATAAGAGCTATTCTTTATAAACACTTAAAGAATACTAAAATAAAATTTAAAGATATAAGAATAAGAGAAATTTAGGAGTGGATATGAAAATAAAAAAATATGGAAATATCTATAATAATTATTTAGGAATTAGATTAAGCTTTTGGGAATGGTTAAAAAGGAGATTTAGATGATTAACCTGATATATGGAGATGCACTCCAAGAAATTAAAAACATAGATAAAAAAATAAATTGTATTATAGCAGACATTCCGCAAGGTATAACCAATAACAAATGGGATATTCCGTTTGATTTAGAAAAGTTATGGCAGGTTATAGGAGAAATAACGGATGATACTACTCCTATAATATTGATGTCAAATCAACCATATACATCAGAACTGATATTAAGTAACAAGAAAAATTATAAATATAGTTGGTATTGGAAAAAAGGAAGGGGAAGAGGACATCTTAATGCTAAAAAACAGCCCCTGCGAGATATAGAGGAAATATGCGTTTTTTATAAAAAACAGTGCTACTATAGTCCAATTATGAAAAAAGGAATTGAGCCCCATAAAGTAGGTAAAGCATTCGGAACAAATAAAAATATAGGAACTACATATAATAATTTCAAAATAGTAGAGAGAGAAAGTGACATGAAATATCCAAAGCAACTTTTAGAGTTTAAAGAGCCTCATCCTGCTGTATATAGTACTCAAAAGCCTGTAGAATTAATAGAATACTTATTACAGACTTATACAAAAAAAGGAGATACAATTTTAGACTTTTGTATGGGATCTGGAACAACTGGAGTAGCTTGTAAAAACTTGAATAGAAATTTTATAGGAATAGATAAATCTCTAGAAGCTTTTAATATAGCCAAAAATAGATTAGAGGTAATCTGATGGTAGTAGAAATTTTTATGGGAATAGATGCAGAGAAACCAGTTAATATTATTGTAGTTTTGGGAGGGATAACTAATGAATAAAGCTAATTTAGATATGAATATATTTACGATGGAATTTGGAAAGATGGAAGTACCTACAGATGAACATTTAAAAAAAGTAAAAGAAGAATTTGAAGAACTTAGGGAAGCTCATGGTAATTATGCCTCTAGTTCGTTTTGGAATCTTCGCGAAGAAGATATAGAAGGAACAAAATACCTGTTGTGCTCTGAAGCTCTTGATATGATTCAAGCCTCTATAAGCTTTGTATCACACTTGATTAATGAGGAGATCATGACAAGCGAGGATATAAAAGCTTGGAAAGAGAAACTTGAAAAAAGAAAAGAGAAATATTTGAAGTAGGGAGGACTAGATGACTGTAAAAGAATTAATAAATATTTTAACAGTAATCCCAGAAAATTTTGAAATAGGAATTGAAACTGGATATGATAATGAAAATAATCTATGTATTTTTAAGAAGTTATCTGGTGAGTATCAAATAAATTGCAATGCTAGAGAGATTCTTTTTTATAAGGAGGAAGATTAATGGAAGCTAAATATTGCGAATGGTTTAATCAAGGTGAATTAGAAGAGGACAATGTATATTACTTCTTTATATCATGCTGTGGAGAAGTTGAGAAAGTAAAAAAATATAGTAAAAGATGTAAAGAGCTTTACAAAGATGGGTATTATCCTATTTGTCCACACTGTAAAAGACCAATAACAATAGCCTGTGAAATGGATTAAAGGAGGTAGGGAATATGATTATAAGAGATAAAAAACCTTTAACAGAAAAAGAATTACTGGAATTACAAAATAGTATAAAAAAACTATATGATATGCAAGAAGGGAAATAATGAAGGAAACAAAAAAAGCAATAGCTTATTTTAGAGTAAGTACAGATATGCAAAGAGATGACCTCTCCCTTGAAACACAAGAAAAGGGAGGGGAGATCTTTGCAAGAGATAATGGTATTGAAATAGTAAAGAAATTTACTGATGTTATGTCTGGAGGAAACAGAAATAGAAAGGGATTTCTTGAAGCTCAAAAATATTTAGAAGATCATAAAAATGAAATAGATTATTTTATAGCTTATGATGTTAGTAGAATAGCAAGAGATGCCTTTGCTTTCCTTTCCCTCTTCAATAAATTAAATATATTGGGAGTAAAGTTGAAATTAATAAATAATCCTAATTTGGATAGTGACAGCCCTATGGGAAAGTTGATTTTAACTATATTAGCTGCTATCTTTGAGTTTTTCCGATTTGATAATGCAGATAGAGTAAGAGATAATATGATTATAAGAGTTAAAGAAGGAAAGAGAATGAACAATGCACCCTTTGCTTATAGAATGATAAATAAAAAAATGGTAGTAGTTCCTGAAGAGGCAGAGTTAATAAAATTTATCTATAATGAATATTTAAAAGGACATGGAATAGTAGCTCTTGAAAGAATGACTGGCAAGGATAGAAGCACCATAAAGCAATGGTTAAATAATAAAGTTTATGCTGGATATAATGTATTCGGTGCTAGAAAAATGAATAAAACTACTTTTAAGCCCATGAAAAACCCAGATACAAATAAAATTGTAGAAGCGAAAGGAGATTGGGAACCTATAATTGATATAGAAACATGGGAAAAAGTGGCAACTAGAATGAATAATAATAAAGAATTCAGAATAAGAAATATGGAAAAAACTTCTTATTTACTATCAGGTCTTTTATTCCATACTTGTGGTTCTAAATTTAGAGGAAATGCAGGCAGAAAAGGAACTTATTATTATAGATGTATAAGCTGTAACAGAAGTATAAAAACTGATATTATAGATGAAAAAGTTCTTAATGAGTTGTTTAATAATGAATTTCTAAAAGAATTGAATAAAAGTACAGGAAAAGTGGAAAATAAGAAAGAAAAAGAATTAATAAAATTAAAAAACTATAAAATTTCTCTAAAAAATAAAGAAAAAAAATTAATAGATTTATATACAGAAGATTTAATCTCTAAAGATGAATATATAAATAAAAAGAATGAAATTAAAAATTCCATTATAGATACAGAAGCAAAAACAATATTACTGGAATCAGAAAAAGAAGAAAAGAAACAAAATATTGACTTTGCTAAAATGTTTGTTATAGCACTTAGTAATTTAAAAAATACAGAGAGCAAACAGGAAGCTAACAAAATTTTAAAAATGATAATAAAAAAAATAGAAATAGATGACAATAAAGAAGTCTTTATTCATCTTAATTTTTAAAAAGACCAATTAGCAATAAGCCGATTGGTCTTTTCCTCTATAATAAATTAAATTTCACTTACTGGTTTCTTCCAAGTTCCTAATATAAAGGCTGTTACAAGTGAACCTATAACTACTGATACAAGATACATTACTGGGTTTGTAACTACTGGGAAAACGAATATTCCACCATGTGGTGCTGGTAACAATACTCCGAAGAACATTGAAAGCCCTCCAGCGATTGCTGCTCCTATTACACTGGCTGGAATAACTCTTATTGGGTCAGAGGCTGCAAATGGAATTGCCCCTTCTGTAATAAATGATAATCCCATAATGTAGCAAACTTTTCCTGCTTCTCTTTCATCTTTAGTAAATTTATTTCTAAAGAATGTAGTTGCCAAAGCTATTCCTAAAGGTGGTACCATTCCTCCAGCCATTACAGCAGCATGAGGTGCATAATTTCCAGCAGCTATCATAGCGATTCCAAAAGTGAAGCTCGATTTGTTTACTGGACCTCCCATATCTACTGCCATCATTCCTGCTAATACAGCTCCAAGAAGGATAAGGTTTCCTGTACCTAAAGTTTCAAGAAAATTAGTAACTCCTGTGTTCAATGCTGCAATTGGGTCTATAATCACTCCATACATTAAGGCACCTGTAATAAATATACCAAACAATGGATATAGAAGAACTGGTTTGATACCTTCTAAACTTTCAGGAAGTTTACCGAATACCTTCTTCAACAATACAACACTGTAACCACCAAGGAATCCACCTATAAGTCCACCTAAGAATCCTCCTCCATTATTCAGAGAAATAAGTCCCCCTACCATTGCTGGAGCAAATCCCGGTCTGTCAGCTATACTCATTCCAATGAATCCTGCCATTACTGGAACCATAAGGAAAAATGCATTTCCTCCCCCAATATCACTTAATAATTTTGCTAAAGGATTAAATGATGGGTCACTTGGATCACTTGCATGTATACCAAACATAAATGAAAGTGCTATTAATATTCCTCCTCCTACAACGAATGGAAGCATATTTGAAACCCCTGACATTATATGTTTATAGAATCCTGTTCTTTCTTTTTTAGAAGAAGATGATGTTTTTTCTCCTGATACTGAATATATTGGTGCTGTTTGAGCCACAGCATTTTTTATAAGTTTTTCAGGATTTTTTATTCCTTCTTTCACAGGAACAATCTCAACATGTTTTCCTGCAAATCTATCCATTTCAACGTTTTTATCTGCTGCTACAATTATTCCCTTTGCATTTTTTATCTCTTCATCTGTCAGTTCATTTTTTACACCAGTTGAACCATTTGTTTCAACTTTTATATTAATTCCCATAGCAAGAGCTTTTTTGATAAGAGCATCAGCAGCCATATAAGTATGAGCTATTCCTGTAGGACAAGCTGTTACTGCCAGTACTTCTGGCATTCCTGTATCTCTTTTATCATGCTCTTCCCCTTTTTCCGTATCTATTGATAATATTTCTATTACTTCTTTTGGTGAAGTAGCATTTAAAAGTCTTTCTCTTATATCATCATCTAATAATGTTGTTGTAAGTTTTGACAAAACTTCTATATGAGTATCAGAAGCATTTGCTGGAGCTGCAATCATAAAAAATAATTTTGAAGGTTCTCCATCTAACGAATCGTAGTCTACACCTGCTTTAGATAATCCAAAAGCAATACTTGGAACTTTTACTGCACTCGTTTTAGCGTGAGGAATAGCTATCCCTTCTTCCAGTCCAGTTGAACTTTGTGATTCTCTTTTTAATATTTCTTTCTTATACTCTTCCTTGTCATTAAGTTTCCCTGCTGCATTTAACATTTCTACCAGTTCATCAATAATTTGTCCCTTATTAGTTCCTTTTAAATCAAGGTTGATACAATTTTCAGAAAGCATATTGTTTATCATAATTTGTCCCCCTTATTTAATTTTTTTAATTTTAATATCTTTTAATAAATTCTCCATAGTTTCCAGTGTTGTCAATCCTTCAGAAAATGCAGTAGCACTTCCTGATGCAATACCATATTTATATGAATCTTCTATTGAATTTCCACCTGTTATTCCATATATAATTCCTGCTACCATTGAATCCCCTGCTCCTACTGAACTTACAAGTTTTCCAACAGGTGCATTTCCGAGATATACTCCACTTTCAGTTATCAGCATAGAACCATCTTTTCCCATAGATACTATGACATTTTCACTTCCCATAGTTCTCAACTTTTCTCCAGCTTCCATTATTTCTTCAATTGTTTTAAGTTCTTTTTCAAAGAATTCAGAAAGTTCATTTTTATTTGGTTTAGTTAGATATACTCCTGCTTCAAGAGAAAATTTAAAAGGTTCATCTCTAGTATCAAGTATAACTTTTACACCTTTTGGAATTTTTTTTATAATATCCTTGTATATCTCATTTCCCATAGTTTTGGGAACACTTCCTGACAATACCAGTACATCTCCATCTTTTATCTTCTTTAAGCTGTCTAAAAGTTCTTTTTTATTTTCTTCAGTAATTACTGGTGATTTACCTGATATCTCACTCTCTTTTTCTTCTGTTTTCATTTTTATATTTATTCTTGTATTCTCTGCAAGTTCTACAAAGTTTCCTTCAACTCCATATGTCTTCAGGCTGTTTTTTATATAGTCCCCTGTAAACCCACCTACAAAGCCAAGTGCTGTATTTTCTCTTCCAAAATTTTTTAAAACTTTAGATACATTTATACCTTTTCCACCAGCTAGAGTATATCCATCTTTAAGTGAATTTAATTCTCCCTCTACAAATTTATCCATCACAATATAATAATCTATAGCAGGATTTAAAGTTACAGTATAAATCATTTTAATCCTCCTTTTTCCTTATGCTTTTTTCAAGTTCTATTGGTATTTTTCCATTTGTTATCAGCATTCCATCATCTAATGAAGCAAAATTTATAAAACTATTTGCTTTAAATTTTGATTCATCACAAAGAAAATATACTTCCTTGCCTCTCTTTATAGCCTCACTTTTTACAATAACTTCTTCAGGGTCAGGTGTAGAATATCCATCAAGTGTAATCCCATTAGCACCTATAAAAGAAATATCAAAATTGTAGCTTTTTAATGAAAGAGCTGCTGTTGCTCCTACTGTTGCCCCTGTCTTTATCTTAACTTTTCCTCCTATAAGATAAGTTTCTATCCCTAGTTTTGTAAGTTCTTCCATATGAGTAAATCCATTAGTAACTACTTTTATATCAGCTTTATCTTCTAGATACTTAATCATACATTCTGTTGTACTCCCAGCATCTAAAAAAATAATATCCCCATTTTTCACAAGAGCTGCTGCTGCTTTACCTATTTTATTTTTTTCTTCTGAAAATACCATTTTTTTATAAATAATATCTTCCTCTTTATTTTCTATCAGAACTGCTCCTCCATGAACTCTTCTGATTTTTCCTTTTTCTTCAAGAAAATTAAGATCTCTACGAACAGTTGCTTCTGATACATCCATTTCTTCTACCAACTCATTTAGCTTTATATTCTTTTTATTTTTAATTAGTTCTAAAATCAAGTTATATCTTTCAATATTAAGCATTCTATTCCCCCTTTCTCTTCTTAAACTTATGATATCACTCTTTTTATCAAAAATCAATCATTTTCTTTCAAATTATTTCAAAATATTTCATAAAATATATATTTTTTCTTTCAAACTCTATCTAAAGATATAATTTACGTTTTTTTATAAAATAAAAAATCATAAAGTTTTATTTCAAAACAACTTTTTTTATATTTTTTTCTTCTTTATTTTAAGATTATTCCAATTTTTCATTTATTTTCCTTCATTTTTTTATTTTTCTTTCAAATTCAATCATCAATATAGAATATTCTTCTTTCTTAATCAAACCTATTTCTTGAACTATAATCTATCTGAAAAAAACAAAGAAAATTCTTTGCAGAATTTAAAATAAAATATTACAAAATATTGATGAAAATAAAATTATAAATAAAAAAACTGACGTATTAATCAGAAATACAATTTTAGAATTATTAGTAAAAATTTACTTTTTAATTTCTAAAATTTATTCTAACTTTTAGGTCAGCTTTTTATACTATAGTTCATTATATTTTTTTGAACATCCTTTAGCTTTTTCCACTGGATATTTCTTTTCGTTGAGTTTCATTTTTTCTTCTATTGCATCTAACAAATTTATTCCCATCTTATCACACATAAGCAATAAATAAATTGCAACATCTGCCATTTCATATTTTATATCCTGATAGTTATTTTTTTCAGCTTCAGCACTGCTTTTCCACTGAAAACATTCCAGCAGTTCAGCTGCTTCTATTGAAAGTGATATAGCTAAATCTTTAGGATTGTGAAACTGGCTCCACTCTCTGTCATCTCGAAATTTTTTTACAATCTCGTTTATTCTGTCAAATTTTTCCATTATATGCACCTCTTTATATTTAAAATAATATATTTTATCAAACAAAATTAACTTTTTAAAATTATTTTATACTGCTCTGCAAAATTTAAAAGAATTTCTCTGTCATTATTAGCAGGATCTTCCAATACTTTGCCTAAAAGATATTTTAATGTTTCTCCTATATCCTTTCCTTTAGTAATTCCCAAAACTATCATATCATTTCCATTTACCACAAGATCTTTTATAGATATAGGTTCATTATTATTACATATCTCATAATATGCTATTTTTAATTTATCCAAAGCTGTAAAATCAAATGGAGGTTTGTGAGCTATTCTGTCTGCTTCCATTAATTTAAAAAGTTTTGGCATATTTTCATAACCTATTTTTTCAATCAATTTTTTACAGTATTTTTTATTGCTGTTTTTTGAATTATTCAGATGATTGGCAATTAGTAAAGTAACATTTTTTACAATTTTATTTGCATATTTCATTCTTAAAAGTATTTTTTCAGCTAAAACAGCACTTTCCTGTTCATGTCCATAAAAATGCCCTATTCCATTTTTTAAAGTATAGGTTTGAGGTTTTCCTATATCATGAAGCAATGCTGCAAGTCTAAGTTCTATGTCACCCTCAATAGAAGCTACAACCTTTTTTATATGTTCATCTAATGTGAGATTGTGATGAGGATTCCTTTGATTGAATTTTTTTGTTTTTGTCCATTCAGGAATAAGATATTCAAGTATTCCTGTTTTTTCGAGAAGCTCTATTGCTGAATGAGCATCATCAGCTGTTATTATTTTACTGAATTCATCTCTCATTCTTTCCATAGACAGTTTTTTTACAAGAGGTATATATGGAAGAATCTGTTTTATATCATTTTTATTATTTAAATTTTTTGTTACAAGAAATCTTATAAATCTCATAACTCTCAAAGGATCTTCTTTTATACGTTCTGAAGCCTCTCCTACAAAACGAAGATTTTTATTCATTATATCTTCTACTGCATGCTCTACATATCTGTAATTTTCTCCATCAAATGCTACAGCATTAATAGTAAAATCTCTTCTTTTTAAATCTTCCATTATATTATCTGTAAATTCTACTTCCTGTTCTCTCCTATCTTCTGGTACACCAATATCCTTTCTATATTTAGCTATCTCATAATGTGTTCCTTTATATTTTATCTGAATTATCCCAAAAGCTTTCCCAATCTCTTTAGGGTGAAATTCCTTAAATATTTCCAACAACTTTTCATATGAAAGATTCGTTACAAAATCACAATCTTTTGGTTTTAATCCCAAGAGGGAATCTCTCACATATCCTCCTACTATATATCCTTCACCATATTTCTGAATAGTTTCAAGAATATACTTTTCATTCTTTCCTAACTCTATTTTTTTTAATTTTTCCATATTTTATTCTCCCTTGAGCAGAAAATCTTTATATATTTCTATTACAAGTTTTTCTATTGCTTCCATATCTATGTTTTTAGGTATTGCTATCAGTTCAGGAGTATCTTCAAATCTTTTTAGTTTTATTTCCAGTTCTTCCACCAATTCAATTACTTTTTCAAATTTCATTTCTCCCATTTTTATTTTCATTATAAGCTCTCTTTCCTGTAAAGGATATACCAGATTTCCAGTAGTTATCATCTCTATTGCCTCCAGTAAAAGTCTTACAAGATGTGAAGCATATTTAGTATCATATCCTGATTGTTTTATAAGCTCCTGTCTGTTGCTGCTCTCCTTTACTATTCTTTCTATTAATTCACAAGCATTTTTAAGGGTAAGATTGGAATTTATATTGTATTCTCCTATTCTATAAACATCTCCTTTTATATCTCTCTGAATGAAATTTTTTTCAAAATTTTCCTCTTTTTTCATCTCAGGAAGAAGGATTTTATCAGATTTATATTTATCTATCATATTTTTTATAAAATCTCTGGCTGAATAAAGTTTTTCAAGATTTTCTCTTTTTACATAAAGTTTATGTTTTTGCGAATTGGCAAATCCTGAAAATTTCTCAATAAGTTTTTGTGAAAGAAATAAGTGCCTGTTATCTAGTAATTTTCTTCCATATTCATTTATGTATATAATATTATCTTCATCTACAAATAGAAGTTCTATTATATTTGGATTGCTTCCTGCTGCTAAAGCAGCAAATCTTTTCAATTCATAAAAAGTTCTATCAACTGCTTTAAAACTGTTCTTTCCATTTTCAAGTTTAGATTCTATTCCTAAATCTACCTGTTCCAGTTTATGAAGTCCAATATGATATTTCCATGGAGCAAGGAATATTCCTGTATAATCTTTATCTGAAGATGGTGTAGACAAGCCATAGAGGTGACTTCCTGTTTTTATTTCCAATATTTTTCCATTATTTACCAGTTTTTCCATTTCTCTCACCTCTTTTTTGATTTCTATAATTATATACTTCTTTTTATCTTTTTTCAAATAGAAAAAGGTTAGAAAGCTGTTTAGCAGCCTCTAACCTTAATATACATTATTATTTTATTCTATAGTTACTTTCACAGAATTATTCATAGCACTTTCAGATAATTCATTTCCCAGACCTGGAAGCTCCGGAACTTTAAATTTACCATTTACTGGCTGATAGTCATAAATGCAATAAGATTTATTATATGAAGTCAGATTTACAGCATGATGTTCATGTATTACAAAGTTTGGTATAACACATTCTAAATGAAGTGCCACAACATTTGATAAAGGACTTCCACAGGCATGTCCCTGTACTCCTACATCATAAGCATATGCCATATCGCATATTTTTTTCCCCTCAGTTATTCCACCACAGTTTCCAAAATCCGGCTGTATCATCTGTACTGAACAATTTTCAAAATATTGGGCATATTGCCATCTTGAATAAATACGTTCTCCTGTTGCAATTGGTATATTAAGTTTATCAGACATATATTTTGTAATCTTAGGATAAGGTGTAGTTGGTTCTTCAAAACAGAAAATATCATATTTCTCTGCCATTTTTCCTAATTGTAAAGCTGACTGTGCATCTGTATAAGAATGATTTTCCATTATTATATCTACATCTGGTCCAACTGCTTCTCTTACAGCAGCTATTCTTTTCTCTACAATGTTTAAATATTTTTTACTTAAAAGTCCAAGTCTGTCATTATCGTTAAAGAAACCATCTTTTTCATCATACAGAAAGAAATCAAATTTTACAGCATCATATCCTTCAGCAACAGCTTTTTTAGCATTTTTTGCATAATCTTCAGGAGTTCTTGCAGGTATTCTTACCTCACCCCACCCAAATTGAAGTTGACTGGCATAACATCTTAAATTATCTCTTTTCTTTCCACCTAAAAGCTTATACACTGGGACTTTAAAATATTTCCCCTTTATATCCCAAAGAGCTATATCTATAGCTGATATTGCTGAAAATGTTACTGGACCTCCATTTTGCCCCCAGAAAGTCGAACGGTATAATTTATCCCATATAACTTCATTGTCTAATGGGTCCATTCCAATTACCATTTTTGCCAGTTCCTGAAGCATTCCAAAAGCTCCAAGAGCTCCCACATCATAAGCCATTGCTGCCTCTCCATCTCCATATATTCCCTCATCAGTATAAATACGACAGACAATTGGACGCCAATCTGGTCTTACATCTGTTCCCAACTGCATAACATCAACTTTTACTATTTTCATATTAATCCTCCTCATTATTAATTTTATACTTCTTTATGCTTCTATTTCAGTATCCTGATATAGTTCAATTCCCATCTTTTCTTCCTTAGTTCTTAAAAGTCCAAACTGAATAGTAATTACAGCAGCTATTGCCAGTAAAAATGGATAGTAAGAAACTCCAACTATTGCAAATGGTGAAAGACCTGTCAATGTACTTGCAAGAAGCATTTGACCTCCATGTGGTATAATCCCTTGTACTACACAGCTAAAAATATCAAGAAGACTTGCCAATCTTTTTGGTGTTATATTATAAATTTTAGCAAAGGTTTTAGCTAATGGTGCACTCACAAGTATTGCTACTGTATTATTTGCCATTGAGCAGTCAACAAGAGCCACTAGTGCTGATATCCCATATTCAGCTCCTTTTCTTGAATGAATTCTTTTCTCCAACGACCCAACCAGCCAATCTATTCCACCATACTCTTTTGCAATTCCTGTTAATCCCCTCAGAACTATTGCTATTATAATAAGTCCTGACATGCCGTTTATTCCTTTAGCAATAGATTGTGCATAGGTAGAAAAAGTCAGACTTCCAGTTATAAACCCAATTATTCCACACATACCTGTTCCGAGAAGTAAAACAACTATAACATTCATTCCAAGTAAGGCTGTTATCAAAACAATAATATAAGGTATTATTCTTATAATATTATAGGTGTATTCCCCTGTTAGTTCTTCCCCTGTTCCAACAAAACTATAACAAATTATTGCTACAACAGCTGCTGGCAATGCAATTAAAAGATTCATTTTAAACTTTTCATTCATTTTACAGCCAGCTCCACGTGTTGCTGCTATTGTGGTATCTGATATTATTGATAGATTATCCCCAAACATAGCTCCTCCTAAAACTGCTGCTATAGCTATTGAAGGAGAGATATTAGCTTTTTCAGCAAGACCTATTGCAATAGGTCCAATTGCTGATATTGTTCCCATGGAAGTTCCCATAGCAGTAGCAATAAGTGCTGCTATTATAAATATACCTGAAAAAATAAATTTTCTTGGTATTATTGAAAGTCCCAGATTAACTGTAGCATCAACTCCACCCATTCCTCTGGCTGCTCCTGCAAATGCACCTGCCAAAAGAAATATTATACACATAAGAATAACTCCTGAATCTCCACCATGTTTAGAAATTATATCAATTTTAAAATCTACTTTATCTTTTCCCATGATAATAGCTGCAACTAATCCTCCTAAAAGGGCTGCTTCTCTAGGAACTTGATTAAATGGTTTTTCTATACCCATCAAAGTAAAAAATACTCCTGACCCGAGATAAATAATTAAAAAAACTATCAGTGGAAAAAATGCTTTTATTCCATAATTTTTTTTAGATTGTAAATTTTCCATACCTTCCTCCCTTTCCTTAGTATAACTAATCTTATCTTGGATAGCGCAATCCTTGTTTCAAATTAAAACTATTATTATGTAATCAATTCATTAAACATCATTTTATAACGCAAGTATAACATAGAGATTTTATAACTGTAAAATACCTAAAAAATATCTCTAGTTATAACCAATAATTATACCCTGTTTAAACCTTCTTTATATCTACATAATAGTTCTAAATTAAATTTTAATATGGACTTTCCTCTTATTTTTAGTATAATTGTGTTAGATATTTCTAGCTAAAGGAAGTGATGTATATGACATTTCAACAGATTCAATATATAATTGAAATTTCAAGATGTGGTTCAATCAGTAAAGCTTCTAAAAATCTGTATGTTGCTCAACCTTATTTAAGTAAACTCCTAAAAGAGTTAGAGGAAGAAATTGGAATAACTATCTTTAATAGAAATATAAAAGGTGTAGAACTAACTGATGAAGGAAAAGAATTTATAAATCATGTAAGACCTCTTTTAGAGCAGAAGAAAAAAATTATAGAGATGTATTCCCATCATAAAGCCGACCCTGCCACGTATATAGCTATTTCTACACAAAGATATCCCTTTGTTATAAAAGCTTTTATAGAATTTTTTAAGAAAAAAATTACAAATAAATTTGAAATTCATATAAGAGAAGTTGGAATGTATAAAGTAATAAATGATGTTTATGAAAAAAGAAGTTCTCTAGGTATAATATTTATTTCTGAATTAACTGAAAAATTTTTAAAAAAAGTATTAGCCTCTAAAGATATTGAATTTTATGAAATTGTAAAATTAACTCCCTGTGTATTCTTCCACAAAAATCACCCTCTAGCCCAAAACACTGAAATAAATTTAAATGAGCTTTATAATTTTCCTTTTGCTTCTTTTGAAGAAGAAGCTTCTGCATCTATGGACTTTGCAGAAGAATTTTTATTTTATGATTTTAATCTTATAGAAAAAAAGATATTTGTTGAAGATAGAGGTACTATGATTAATGTACTTACTAATACAAATGCTTTTTCTATTGGAACAGGAATTCTGCCATTTGGATATGCTGGTCCTGAAATAATAAGCAAACCTATTATGCAATACAAAGATGAGATAAGATTAGGGTGGATAAAACTTTCAAATACAAAATTAGATGATGATATGGAATTGTTCATAGAAAATATAAAAAATATTGTTTCTGAAAATATACAAAAATTAGATTAATCCAATATTTAGATTTTTCTCAAGTTTTTATTTTTACATAAAAATATCTGGAAAATTTCTAAATTTAAATTTAAGAAATGAAATAAAAAAAAGGTTGATCAAAAGTTAAATTTAATTTCCAACTAAATGAATCAACCTTACTTTCTATTATTTGATTTTACTAAATATTTTTGTTTAGATTACATCTTCCTTTTTTATATCAGTAATCAAGCTGCTCTATAGAGCAGCTCAACTACAGTTAGAATTTATAATTAAATCTTACTCCATATTTAATTGATGAATCTTTTCTGTGACCTTCATCTGCAGCTTCCACTTCAAATGTCACTCCCATGTGGTTTGCTTTCTCTATTGTCAAACCTACTTTTCCTATGATTTTTCCTTCCTGTTTCTCTGGAGTAATCAGACTGTAGTATCCTTCTCCTCCATTTTTAAGTCTGGCTTTATTTCCATCATAGTTTTCACCAAGTTCATATGCATATTTTACATCTCCAGTCAATTTTACTGAAATATCAGATCCAGCATATACTTTTTGATGTGCTTTTATTCCAGCCCCCAATTGTGCACTGAAATAATCATTGTCTTTGATTTGAACTTCCAGTCCACCATTGCTTCCAGCTCTTTCTTTAAACTTTCCTACTTTTCCATATTCAAGTTCTAAGTCAGTATATATATCAAGTTGACTTGAAAGATCTGTGTATATTGTTTTGCTAAGTTTATTATCAATACTTACTGAATAAGTGTTATAGTCAGCTTTATTCTCATAAGTTTTGTTAAGTTCAATTTTTCTTTTAGCAAGGTGTCTGTTATATCCTAATTCTATTCTAGACAACAATGAAACTTTATGCTCATCACTAAGATTTTTGACATTATGCACTCCAGCTCTCAATGAATATACATCTTCTTTTGAACCACCATCATCAAATTTAAATTTAGACCCTGCAAATCCTAATGTATAACCATATTTGCTTCCATACTCAGCTCCCTCTTTCTCTTTCATATAGAGAACTCCCATTACTTTATAATCATAATCATCTATTCCAAGAGTTGAATCTTTATAGTTTCCATCAGTATAAATAATACTATATTTACTGCTGTCCTTTGTTAAATTGTATGATGATTCCAATTCATAGAAAGAATTATCAAAAGCTCTATTGATATCCTGCATTCTTCCCTGAATAGTTGCATAGATATCTCCTCTCAGCTCTGCAAGAGTTCTAGTAGCTTCTTTTTCAAAGCTGCCTGTATCCAAACTATCCAGATATTCATTTAAGCCTTTCAATATCTCAGCATCTCTGCCCATACCATTGCTGTTTTCCAGTATATTATCCAATCCTTTATCAAGGGCATCAAATTGCTCTCCAATAGTTAAATCAGCATATGGTCTTTTTACAATAACTAAATGTCCATCACTTGTAACTTTAGCTATGAATAGAGGAGAAGTGACAGGAGTAAGTTTATTTCCTGTTATAGTTCCAGCTGCTGTATTGACAAAATCCTCTATTAAATAAGTTCTACCGTTTCCTGTTGAAGCAAAATTTGAAAGAAGTTTTACTTCTCCACTTACACTATGTGCATTGAACAGTGGAGTTCCAGTTGTTACATCTACATATGCCCCATTAACAATTATAGAACCTGCTGTTGAAAGAGTTCCTCCAATAGCTACATATTTGTCATTTATTGTTATATTTCCTTTCGAATCTACAACAACACTTCCTATATTGGCAGTAGAAGATGTTCCTGAAGTATCTTCAGCTTTTCCTGTTCCAGTAACATATATGTTTCCTCTGTTTACTACTTTTCCACTACCTTCTATTCCTGTTCCATTAACTACATTGATAGTTCCATCATTTACAAGTTCAGAACCTACACTTAAAAGCATTCCAACACCTTCAGTTACATTTATAACGGAATTATTGATTATTGTTCCTCCAGCGTATGCTGCCATACCTACAGTAGAAGCTTCGCAAGCAGCTAATGTTCCTCCTAAATTAATAGTTCCATTATTTATAGCAATTGCTCCATCTCTTACCAGAACACCAATTCCTCCATTATCTATATTCATAATTCCATTATTTGTAAATTCAGTCCCTGCTCCTGTTCCAAATACTCCTAATGAATGATCATGATTTACAGTTATTATAGTTCCTGCTGTATTTACAGCTTTACTTCCAGAAGCCAGATATATTCCAACTGAATTCTTATGCTCTGCTACATTTGCATGGTTTCCTCCCGGTACAGTTGTAGCTCCTACTGTTATATTTCCATTATTTGTTATGTTATTATTTCCAGAAGCATAAATTCCAACAGCAGCTTCTCCAAGCACCATATCTGCATCATTATTTATAGTTGCAGTATTTGAAGTAATAATGTCAGCTTTTCCTTCTTCTTTTATTACCTGCTGAACATAGATTCCATAACCTCCATCTCCTACATTCCAGTTTCCAGATGAAGTAGTTATAACTCCTGTTCCCATAGCTTTATATATACCAATAGATGCTTCTGATGTTCCTTTATCATATACTGTTATATCTCCAGTATATGAAATATTTCCATTTCCAGAACTAACTATTCCAACACTTTTTCCAGCTCCTACAGACATATTTCCTGATACCAGCATATTTATATCTTTTCCATAAGCACCTACAGCTTTATCAGTTCCAACTGTAATATTTGGTGCTGTTACAGTCATAGTTTCTGTACCTCTTCCTGCTCCATAGATACCTACAGCTCCTGCTCCAACTGTAATAGGTGCTCCTGTCTGTGAAATATTTCCTACATTCACTCCATAGACCCCAATGCTGTTGGCTCCTACTGATACAGCTCCTGTTCCTGTATATGTTCCTCCTTGAAGATATACTCCTATTGAAGACTGTGCTCCTGATGAAGAAGCTCCAACAAGCACAGCTCCTCCTGTAGTCAATGCTCCCCCTTCATTATACACTCCAATATTTTTATCTCCTGATACATCAATATTTCCAGTTACTCCTACATTAGAAGAAGTTCCTTTTACCATTATCCCTACCTGATTGCTTCCTGTTGTTCCAATAGTAGTTCCTGCTAATGTTCCTGAAGAATTATTTAATATCAATCCAATGGTATTATTTCCAGTCTGATTTATTGTTGGAACAGTTCCAACTGAAGTAACTCTGTCATAGTAGATTCCTATTGAATGTTTATCTGATGTTCCAGCTTGTACAGTTATAGCAGTAGTTCCAAATGATGGAGCTGAACTTTTTACATAAGCTCCTATTCCTCCATTTTTTGCTGTAATAGAAGAACCTGAAGTATTTACACTTCCTCCTTCAGCTACTATTCCGATTTTGTTATCAGCTACAAGATTTCCAGAGAATGTGAGATTTCCTCCTTTTGAATATACAAATACTCCGTCTGTTCCCACATTGATTTTTGAAATATCATTTATTGTAACAGAAGAAGAAGCTCCATTAACATATACTCCTATTCCCTTATCTCCTGCTGAAATATTTGCAGAAGTTCCAATTGTTATATTTGAACCACTGTCAGCTACAAGTCCTATTGATGTTTCTCCATTTCCAACTCCAATAGTTCCATTAACTGTTCCACTTGTTCCTTTAGCCAATACTCCTATACTATCTGCTCCCAAAGAAATTGTTCCCATATTTAAAGGTGCTCCTGTAACATTTTCCAATATAACTCCTGTATTATTAGATGCTCCAGCATCTGAAGTAATATTATTTGATACTATTCCAGTTATCGCCCCTTTAATATATGCTCCGATTCCTCCTGTCCCAGTCATTTTCATATTATCATTCTGTATTGACAAAGCTGTTCCATTGTTAGAAGAATAGATACCAATTCCTTCTGTTCCTACATTGATTTGCCCTGTATTTACTACATCAGCAATATCTGTGTATATTCCAATAGAAGCATTATTTGATGATTTTCCTGAGGCAGTTATTGTCCCACTATTAGTTATTGTTATTCCTGCTCCTGGAAGTGAACTTCCTTTCATAGCTGCAAGACCTATTCCACCTGATGTTGCTGTTATATTTCCAGAATTTGATATACTTTGTGGTGTAGTTGTTCCACTGTCATATTCTCCTAAAAGTCCCACTGCTCCATTACCAACATTAAGATTTCCTGTTGATGTCAAGCTTCCATTAGATGTTGATGCAAGTGACCCTGAACCTGTAACATTTATATTATTTCCAAGAGTAAGATTTCCTCCATTGTTGAATATTCCTATTCCTCCACCAGCTAAGAAATTGAATGTAAGATTTCCTGTTACTCCAAGATTTGCAGTTCCCTTATCTACATAGATACCTGCCCCACCATCAATATTCAAAGTGGCATTTCCTGTTGTCAAAGTAGAATATTCTGTTACATATACTCCCACTCCTCCTTCAGTTTTTACAGTTCCATTAAGAACCAAATCCACCCCTGTAAAAGTTCCTGTATCATTTCCAAGATATACTCCAACACCATTTTTAGCATTTACATTTACATTGTTTATAGTATAAGCTGATGTTATTCCTTTATCTAAAAGTATACCTACAGATGTATCTGAAGTATTTACTCCAGTAGTTATAACTGCTCCATTCAATGAAACTGTATCATCTAAAATATATGCTCCTACTGATCCTGTTCCTGTTGTAATATTTCCTGATATTACTGAATTATTTTTAGCTGTAACACCTATTGCTCCTGTAGATGCTGAAGAATTTACTGTAAAGTCAATCTTGGCATTATCTCCATAAACTCCCACTCCTCCTGAAGCTATATCCAGAATTCCAGATTTTATCTTATTAGAACCAGTATTTTCCAGATAAATACCTATTCCACTTGTCAATACTTCAATTTTACCTGCTGAACCATCAAAGCTATTTCCTGTTCCACTTACATATACTCCTGTTCCCTTGTCTGTAGTTATAACTCCACTATTTTTCCCTGAACTTGAAGCAGTTCCTGAAATATACATTCCTAAATTCTGTCCAGCATCAGTTATTGTACCTAAATTTTCCACAGAAGCAGTGTTTTCTGCTGCCATTCCAACTGAAGTACTTCCTAAATCATTAAGAAATATTTTTCCAGCAGCTGAATTTATTCCCTGACCATTTTCAGCATAAATTCCTATTCCCCCTGCTCCATTTAAAATGATATCAGCATTTGAAGAATATCTGGAATTTCCTCCAATAAAGGCACCTATATTTCCAGTTTTTCCTGCAACAGTTGTAATATCTGAACCATTAGAAAGATTTATTCCATCTGCTGCATATATTCCTATGGTATTTCCATCTTTTATATTGATTTTAGAACCATTGGCTACAGCAGAACTTCCTGTTCCTTTACTGTAATATACTCCAATGTTTTTATTTGCAGTTGTATTTTCAACATTAATATCTCCACCAGCAGCATATGCTCCACTTGTCAGATACATTCCTGTAGCTACTCCTGCAGTTGTTTTTAAAGTTAAGTCTGTTGCTGTTCCTACTCCTATATTTAATTTTCCACCATCGCCATATACAGCAATAGCACCATTTTCAGCAGTTACAGTTCCCCCTATATTTGAAGCTTTATCTACAAATATTCCAGTTGTTTTTGCTCCTGTTGCCTCAACATTTACAACAAGGTCGTTCTCCCCTTTTGAATAAAGTCCAATAGCCTGGTTACTTACTTCTATCTTCCCATTCCCTATGTATGAACTTTTTCCTGATGAGTTTTCAAGATAAATACCAACCGTTTTGTGCCCTGTAGATATTGGTGCTCCAAGTCCATTTACATTCAAAGTTTTTCCAGAATCTAAAGTTACTTTAGCTCCATTTTTTCCATAAGCAAAGATATTTTTATTTTCATTAGACAGAGAAAAAAGAACATTGTCTTTTATTTCAACTTCTGCATTTTCTGCAAATACCCCTACACTTTCTTTTCCTGTAAATGCAATGTTTCCAGAAGCAACTAATTCCACCTTAGCTCCATCTTTCACATATATTCCAGTAGAACTGTCTGCTCCTAAAGTTATTGTTCCTGCATTTGAAACTGTATTTCCAGTTCCTGAGGCAAACATTCCAATATGTGTAGCATCATTTATATTTATAGCATTATTATTGATAATTTTTCCTGCTGAAGTATACATTCCTATTGCTCCAGTTTTTCCAGACAATAGATTTATTATTCCTGCATTAGTTGCTGTATTATCCAAGCTTCCTTTTTTCAGGTATATCCCTACTCCATCTTTTCCTATATCTAACTGACCATTTGAAACAAAATTAAGATTTTCTGCATAAACAGCTGTTGCTTTTTCAAGATTTTGAGTATTTATCCCAAAATTTAAACTCTGTGTTTCTGCCCCAGTTCCTTTACCTTTATAGAATACAGCTGTCTGTCCTGTTGTTCCACTTCCATTTTGATTTAAAGTTAAAGTTGTTGTATTCAATACTGTCTTTTCATTAGCCAGTACTCCTATTGCATTTGTTCCTAATTCAAGAGTTCCTATATTTGTTATCTCTGAATCATGGTCAGCATAAATACCAATAGCTCCTGTTCCAGTTGATATAGTTCCAGTATTTTCTAAAGTTGCATCGCTTCCATAGATTCCAACTGCCATTTCTGAACCTGTAGAATTTCCTATTTTTATATTTCCACTATTTTTAGCTTTTGCGTCAGCTTTTGTTCCAGATGGTTTATTATTGAAAGCATATATCCCTATATTTCCCTCTCCTGCCAGCTCTATATTTCCACTGTTTTCAATAGATATAGTATTTTCTCCTGCTTTCCCTCCAAATTCATTTATTATTGGTGTCCCTACAGGCTGCTCTCTGTTAGTCATTCCCAATATACCAATAGCCTTATTCCCAGCTACTTTTATACCCCCCTGAGTTTTAACTTTACTTCCATTTACAGCATATATTCCTACACCTTTATCATTTACAGGACCACTTCCTGTTTCTACTTCTATGGCTGTTCCAGAATCTGTATTTATTTCCCCATAATTTATATATAATCCAATAGCTCCTGAACCCCCAGAATCATTTCTATTTGCTAATATTTTAGCTCCACCGTCAACAGAATTATATTTTAAATTAATTTGAGTGTCAGCTACAGAAACTGCAGCTTTACTTGAACTCATTTCAAGTCCAACAACCTGTCCTTTAAAATAGTCATTAGCATATGTACTGTCTGTTGAAGCATTTACTTCCACTCCTGCTGCCACATCTAATTTTAATCTTTGAGCTAAAAATCTTCTTGAATAAAAATATCCATCTGAAGTATTTATAGTAGAAAATTTCTCCATATTTTTGTCAATAGTGAGATCTCCCCCATCTACTGCTGCTACTTTATATTTATCATATGTTCCATACATATCAGTTCCCGGATTAATATTTATATTTCCACCTAAAGCAGCTATTATAGTTCCTTGTAAATTAGAGCTCTGTAATCCTGTTGCATTTTTTAAATTAGCTACTATAGCGTCATTTGACATCATAGTTATAGTTGTATTGCTTAGTTTTATAGGTCTAGATGCTTCTGGAATATTTAAATCCATTTCAATTCCTGTAGCATTTCCACCAAGTATTATTTCAGCACCTGTCAAATCAATTTTTCCAACACCATCAGAGTATGCTGCATAACCATTTCCATAATATTCTAATTTTGCCCCATTTAAATTAATACTGCTTCCTGTACCAAAAGAAGCAACTCCTGCTGATCCATTTTTTACACTTATATCTGCTCCCTGTATATTTATAGCAGAACCATTTCCAGCATAAACTGCCAGTCCTTTTGTTGCAGGATTAGAAGAATCATCAACTGTTATTTTCAACTTTTTTCCAGAAGTAAGTGTTATTGTTCCACCATTTCCATAAATACCTGTTGCTCCGTTTTCAGCTTTGATAACAGTATCATTATTTATTGAAGTTGCTCCAGTTCCTGAGTTATACAATCCCGATGATTTTTCTCCATTTACTTCTAAAGTTCCTGAAAGATTAAATTTCCCTTCATTAGAAATAGCAGCATTTTTTTCAGACCCTGTCATTTTAATTGTTCCTGTATTTTCTCCCTGAGTCCATTTATCTACATACATTCCTGTACTTTCTTTACCACCTAGAATAATATTTCCAGTATTTCTGACATTTATTTTAGTTGATGCAGCTGTTCCAGTAGCTGACAGTCCTGTAGTTTGTACAAGTCCACTTCCAACAGTTATATTCCCACTATTATATATATGCTGTGTCTGTCCATTGGAATGTGCAACTGTATTTCCTCTTCCATTAGTTCCAGTAGTTGTGATGTCAGCTTGTATTTGAACTCCATATTTATCAGTTCTTATAAGAGTACTGTTAGTAGCCCCAGTTCCTATATTAAAGTTTCCCATTACCTGATTATTAAATATGAAATCATTAGTATTATTAGCAGAATAATCAGACAATCTTAAAAACCCTATTACTTCATTTCCTACTATCTCTACATTAATCCCAAAAAAGTTAGAGATTGGATTTGAACCACTCAATACACCATGATTCAAATTTCCAGCTTCTGTATAAGGATTGGGAGCTGAAGAAAGAGATTTTCCTATAGCAAGTCCTACATTTTTCTGTCCTCCTACAGTTATTTTTCCTGCTCCTCCTGATACAGTTACATCATCGTAATATACATTATTAGCAGTAAATATATTTTTCATTCTATAACCATAGTTATTTTTACCATTCACCTCAATGTTTCCAATTTCAACATCAACTGGAAGATAAGTTTGACCTGTATAAGCACCAAAATCTATTCCTATACTGTTTTCATTATTTATTATAATAACCCCTGTATTTTTAGTCTGGTTATTATTATGTTTAGTTCTTCCGAATTCATTAAGTGCTTCTGTATCTATCATTATCCCTATTACATTATATCCAGAATTTAATGTTATTTTTCCAGTATTATTAAATATCGAATATCCATCTCTGTTATCCTGACTATCCCATAATTGATGTTCTACCCCTACAAGTATTTCATATGTTGTTCCAGTAACTGGATTTATCTTTGATGAACCATTCAACTCCAGTGTTCCAGTAAATTTTGCTGTTTTAGCTCCTCCACTTTGACCCAGCCACCCAGATGTCAGTCCTCCTCCCATAGATGGGAATCCATCAGATGTATGTCTTCCAGCTGGATTATGACTTAAAAACATCTTTGTATATACACTATCTGAAGCTCCATAATTCATCTGATAATTTCCACCAATAGTGGCATTATGATCTCTCAATTCATTTATAAAGGCATTTGTCCTTCCAGTGCTTCCTGGAGTCAATACCTCACTGAAACTATATTCCACAGTAGTTGAAGCATTTATATTTCCATTGCTCCATGTAGTAACATTACCTCCTGCTGTAATTTTCAATGGATTACTTTCTGAGTTCAAAGGAGTAGAATAATTTTCATAGTTTTCTATTACTATATTACTATCTATTCCTCCTCTTTTAGCTCCATTTTGTACTGACCCTATTCCATATGACTGCCCAAATCCAGTTCCAACAAAATTTAAAGCTGGTGGAGTAAATTCCACTGGTGCTACTATTGTTGGTGTAGATGGTGCTGCTGGAGGTATTATCATAGTTGGTTCATATCCCTCTGGTGCTGCTGGAAGATTTATAACTATATTTTTTTCTGTTGGTTCAGTCGGAGTTGGAATAACAGGTGCTGTTATTTCTATTTTATCTACTGCTGATGGAGGCACTACACTTACAGTCACTCCACTTGGTGCCGATGGTATTCCCGGCTGATTTATAGAAATATTTGGTATTGTTATTGCAACTGGATTCACAGCTCCCGGCAATGCTCCCAACACAACATTTGGTGTAGATACATTCACAGATACATTTGGATTAATTTCAGGCATTTCAGGTTCCAAAAGCTGAATATTAGCTCCTAAATCTATTTCCTCTCTGAATACTGAATTATCTACCACTACTCCATTCCCTGACATTACTTTGTCTTTTCCAATATTCCCAGAAGATTTCAACATAGATTTTCCAGCTCTTGTTCCATAATATTCATTTACTGCATCTATTGTTTCTTTAAATTCTTTATCTGTCCTGTCTTTTGTTTTTCCACTATCTAAATACTGATAAGTAAAAAACACCTGTGTGCTTGGTATCAAAGGCTTAGAATAAAAATCTCCCTTTCTTACAAGCTCTACAAAATCTGAATTATATTCTTTTATAAGTTTTTCATTTTCAGCTATTTTTCTTTTTATTTCTTCTCTTTCCAATTCAATTTTAGTTAAAATATCTCCCTTTGTTTCTTGTATTTCTTCTGATGTTATCCCTGCCCCTAGAGATATTCCACCTGTTATTAAAAAAGCTATCAAAAGTGAAAAAGAGAAACTAATTTTTCTCTTTAAATACCTCTTTAGAGATTTTTCTATCTCATTTTTTCTCATAAATCTTTCCCCCTTAGTTTTTTCCTGTTTTCACCTTTTGCTCCATTGTATCTAGCTTGCTCAAATATTCATTAAGCATTTCATTTTCAGAAGATAAAGTTTGAATTTCATGATTTTTTAATTTAAATTCTTCATGTACCCCATCAAATTTTTCACTTAAAAATACTCTATTTTCATCACCTTTTGTCCCTAAAGCATTTTCAAGCTCTTTTATTTCCTCTTCTTCCATTTTTAAAAATGACATTCTTTCTTCTCCAATTTCAAAAGCTGTTATTGCAGCTGCTGCTTTCTCTTCTGGATTATCTTTACTTCTGAATACTTTTTCTTCAAGAGATTCATTCATATCTCTTCTGATGTCTTCAAGAACTTTTTTCCCCTTTTTTTCCTCTTCTTTTTCTAGTTTCATCTTAGTTTTTTCAGCCTTCTCTGCTTCTTTTTGTTTTGTTCTTTCCTCAATCTGTATTTCTTTCCTTATCTGTTCAAGTACTTTTTTCCCCTCTTTTTCATTTATTTCCTGTGAATAAGCTATTGTCAGACAAGATAGAAAAAGAATTACTGTGCTTATTTTTTTCATGCTCTCTCTCCCTTTCGATGTATTTTGCTTAAGTGTAGTTATTTATATTTTTAATCCCTCCCTAAATTCGACATACAAATATTCTAAATGTAAGAATTTAAGAACATAGTTTTCTTAATTTTTGATAAAAATTATAGTTTTGTAAACAAAAATCATTTATAGAATTATAACATATTTTTTTTACGCACACAATTAAAATAATAATCCGTTTTTTATTCATATGTTTATATCTAGTTTCTTTAACTGGAAATATATAATGTTTAGTCTATCCCCCAATATATAAAAAAAAGACTGCATAAACACTCTTTTTTTCAAGTTTCAATATCTAATTTTATTTCTTTGTTCTTTATTAACACATTTTTATTTTTCATTTTTTTCTTTACTAACATATTTTTATTTTTTTATTTTCAAAATAAAAAAAAACCAAAAGAAGTTTAATTCCTTTGGTCTTTTTGGTTATTTATTATCTATTTTTTTGATATTTTGAGTTTTAATTCTCTTTTTATCATACTGACTTAATTCTTTAGTATCTTTTTTTCTAAAATTAACTTGCTGCTTGATAATTGCATGAGCTTAATTACCTTTAAGTTTTGCTATATCTATTTCTTAACTTGTGATATTTACATTTACTTCTCATTTAAAAAGTATCCTATGTATTTTAATTAAAACATTATTTATTCTAGAACTTATACCCCAATCCTGCTCCTATTATCCATTCACCTTTATTTCTGTTTTTACCTATTCCATTATGTGAATCTCTTTCTACTGAGTAGCTTCCTTTTACATCAAAAAGAACTCCGTTTTCTAATTCTAGGGCATACTTGGCATTTAATCCTATGCTGTGTTCATTTTTATGAGGAACTAGGATATCAAAGTCGCTTCCACCTTTAAATCTTCCTGTAATATTTTCTTCATCTGCCCCAGTAAGAAGTCTTGTGTAGCTTACCCCTGCTGACACTGTACTCTTTCCTTTCTCGTGTGGTATTACTTTTTTAAGGTCTACTCCCACTTTTGCTGCTGTATAGTCAAATGATTTTGAATCTGTTT
>OGEK01000732.1_pt1 | contig 31147 bp, 16 predicted proteins | sample 1570641 | NCBI WGS metagenome assembly OGEK01 (sample SAMEA2582136, study PRJEB24529) | metagenome | biome: Human gut stool | place: China | collected 2011
TTAACTCCTTTTTAATCTATAGTGCTGGAAGAAGGCGATATACCGATAAGGGGACTCTTGTCAGACTGCCAACTCCATCTGAAGCATAGACTCTCGCCAGCCTTCTTGGCCTTTGAAGCGATTGTCCTGCAAGGCGTATTATACCTGTCCTCAGGGTTTCCGGATGGTTTCTAAATAGACTTGAATATTGACTGCCATCTACCATTCCCCTATTTGTAGTTAAACACATTGGTAGCTAGTTTGTCCGAGATGCGTGGAAATAGCGTATATCCTTTGTGGGCAACTGATAAGAGTCGTGGTAGGTTGACTTCACGTTTGTTTTTACCCAGAATACGGACAATCTTTTTAGCCACGTATTTAGGACTGAGGACAAACTTCTTAACACTCTCAAGATAGGCTCCAGAGGGATCAGCTTGATCAAAGAAGCTTGTCTCAATTGGACCAGGATTGACTGTAGTCACATAGACTCCCTTATCAGCCAGCTCTAGACGAAGGGCATCTGAGAAGCCAATTACAGCAAACTTTGTCGCTGCATAAACACTTGAATTGGCTGTCGCAATTTTTCCCGCCATACTAGCAATATTAACGATATGCCCATTGCCCTGTTTCACCATTGTCTCAGCCATCAGACGTGAAAAGGTCATCGTCGCAAAGGTATTGATATCAAACATATCACGGATCTCTTGGCTAGTGTAATGATCATAAGACTTGAATTCACCGAAACCAGCATTATTGATAAAGACATCAATACGTCCAAATCGTTGATAGAGATAATCGACCATTTCTTTAATGGCACTGTCGTCTCTAAGGTCAATGGCAAGGCAAGTTTTATTTTCAACATGGCGATAACATTTCTCAAGTTTATCCTTGTCTCTTCCTAAGAGGATAATGCCATCACTGGGTGAGAGCTGCTTGACAATTTCTTGTGCAAGGCCTCCTGAGGCACCAGTAATAGCGATAATACGTTGTTTAGCCATTAAATCTCTACCTCTTCCAAGTCACGAACGATGTGGGTGTTTTCGAAAATTGTTTTAGCATCTGCTGCCATCTTACCGATATCACGCCCCAAGAAACGTGCTGATACGTGATTTAGAAGAAGGCGTTTAGCTGACGCATCTTTAGCGACCTGTGCTGCTTGCATGTTGGTTGAATGCCCATGGCTCTTGGCAATTTTTTCGTCACCCTTACCATAAGTGGACTCGTGGACCAAGACATCTGCCCCCAATCCAAGACGAACACTGGCATTTGTCTTACGGGTGTCACCTAAGATAGTGATAACCTTACCTTTCTTAGGTGCGGAAATAAAGTCCTTGGCAATGATTTTTGTTCCATCTTCAAGGACCACATCTTGCCCATTCTTAATTTGACCAAAAAGCGGACCAAATGGCACACCTGCTGCTTTAAGGGCCTCAGCATCCAAGGTTCCTTCAAGATCCTTTTGAACCACACGGTAACCAATACAAAAAATGGTATGATCCAACTTATCTGCATAAACAGCAAACTTGTCATTTTCCATAACCAAGCCTAGCTTATGCTCATCAATTTCCTTAAAATGCACATGGTAAGGGAGGCGTGTTCCAGAGGTACGAAGACTAGTCATAACATATTGTTTAATGCCGACTGGACCATAAACCTCTAAATCTGTTTGTTCTTCACTCGATTGGAAAGAACGGCTAGCCAAGAAACCAGGTAGGCCAAAGATATGGTCTCCATGCATATGTGTGATAAAGATTTTTTTAACTTTACGAGGTTTGATTGTTGTTTCTAAAATCTGACGTTGGGTACCTTCTCCACAGTCAAACATCCAGACCTCATTGATTTCATCGAGTAACTTCAGAACCAGACTCGACACGTTACGGGCCTTGGAGGGCTGCCCGGCACCCGTCCCTAAAAATTGTAATTCCATGACTTCCTATACTTTCTATCTATCGTTCTTCTTATTTCTGGACAATATAAGCCAGGCATTCACGCTGAGCAAAGCCATAATAAACGTTTTGCCCTTTATATTGAGACAAAAGTTCCACTAATTCATCTTGATTGAAGCTAGCCAACTTAATGACATTCCCCTTCAACTTAGTTACACGACTAAGTAACTGTGTCTCAGGTGTCAACTCTTCCAATACTTCTTCGTCAAAATCAACCTTGGCCATCTTAATTTGAGTGCCTTCAAGATAAACCTTATACTGCGGAAAAACTTGAGCAAGCTCAAACAAAATACTGGCCGTTGGAACCTCTAAATGCTCGGCAAAGACTAAAGCCACCTCATCAGCATTTTCATAGCAAAATCCATAGGATTTTCCTGACAAATTGAGGCGAATAAATGGCTTGCGCTCATCAAAAGATGGTGCAGGGTTAAAGAGGTTCAACTCTTTTGAAAGGTCTAAGTAGTAATCCGTCGCTGCTTCAGGAGATTGTTTTTGGTAAATCTCTGCAAAATAAGCATTAATCACGCTTGGTGGTGGCGTAATGAAAGCCAATTTTTGACTGTCCGAAAGGTCTGACAAGGTATTTTCCAAATAGACCTTATCTAAACTTGTAAAACCACCATATTTTAAAGCTAAATCCATATAATCAGTCATAAAATTCTTCCAATTTCCATTTATTTTTCGGTGAAATATAACCTGTAATTTCTTCCACTTCTGTCTCAAAAGTGTAGCTATCTAGCAAGGCTAATTGACTCAACTGATAAAGTTTATACGCTTGATCCTGATGAACCTTAATACTAAAAGGTTCAAAAATCTGTTGAATTTCGTCAATCAAGAGTCTTCTGAGAGCCTCACGACTTCCCTTGTCACGTGCAGAGAGGCGAACATTAGGAAAGACTGTTGCTACTAGATTATCAGCTACATCCATCTTATTGTAGATTGCTAGGCGAGGAATATCAGTCATGTCTAAGTCTTTGAGAATGTCTAAGACCACCTTTTCATGCTCTTCGTGATTAGGATCACTCGCATCAATAACATGCAAAAGAAGGTCCACATTACGACTTTCTTCAAGTGTTGACTTAAAGGCAGCAACCAATTCTGTTGGCAAGTCCTGGATAAAACCAACCGTATCTGTCAAGGTCACTTGAAACTGATCCTTTAAGTAAATTTTCTTAGTCGTTGCATCCAAGGTCGCGAAAAGTTCATTAGCCTCATATTGCTTATCATCCGTCATTAGGTTCATGATCGTTGATTTCCCAGCATTGGTATAACCAATCAAACCAATTTTAAAGGTACTTGAATCAACACGCTTTTCGCGAATGGTTTCTCGGTTCTTCTCAACAATCTTTAACTGGCGTTCAATATCAGCAATCTGGTTACGAATCGAACGACGATTAAGCTCCAACTGACTTTCACCAGGTCCACGGCTACCAATGCCCCCTGCTTGACGGCTGAGCATAATCCCTTGACCAGCTAAACGGGGCAACATGTATTTTAGTTGAGCTAAGTGAACCTGAAGTTTTCCTTCATGGCTTCTAGCCCTCATGGCAAAGATATCCAAAATTAATTGCATACGATCAATAACTTTTACGCCAAATGCTGCTTCAAGATTGGTATTTTGACGAGGCGTTAAACGGTTATTGACAATGACTGTAGTAATCTCATCCGCATCCACCATGGCCTTGATTTCTTCTAATTTTCCTGAACCCACGAAAGACTTACTATCATAGCGTTCACGTTTTTGGGTATAGCTAGCTACAACCTCTGCTCCTGCAGTTTTGGCAAGACTGGCAAGTTCCTCCATTGACATGTCAAAATGCTCTGTTTCTTGCAATTCAACACCTACTAAAATAGCACGTTCTTGCTGTTTGGCTGTCTCTATCATAGCAAACCCCTTTTCAAAATAGTCAGCTTCTATTATACCACAGGCAGGAGCAAAGAAAAGGTCACAGACCTTAATTTTTTTCAAAGAAAAACAAGTTGGATTAACCAACTTGCTTTCTCTTAATGTTTACGTGTCGGTTTCTTTTTCGAACCCTTACGACGCTTGCCTTGATGAATGCTTGGCGTATTTTGAGAAATGGTTTGACGCATTTTCTCAGTGGCCTTATCAACCTTATCTTTAGCCTTGACCAATTCTTGAGAGGCCTTGGTAACGCTCTTCGAAGGCTTGTTTTTCTTAGACTTGCTCTTAGAAACAGGTTTCACTTGACTAGTTCCAGACGTACGCATACGGCGAGACATAGCCAAGAGAATTTTATTTTCTTCGTTGAGGTTGGTTTGATAAGCCATTGAAAGCACCAAACCAACACCAATCAAGTTAGAGATGAGCGATGATCCCCCTTGAGAAATAAAGGGCAAAGGAATACCTGTCAAAGGAAGAATTCCCACTGCTGCCCCAATATTTTCAAATATATGGAAGACAATCATCATGATAAAGCCTGTCGAAATAAAGGTATAAAAACGGTTGTTAGATTTGAACGTCACTCGCAACATGCGGTAAATGAGGAAGAGATAGGTTAGAAGAACCAATCCACCACCTACCAAACCAAAATCTTCCGCAATGACTGTGAAAATCATATCACTCTCACGAACCGGTACGTTCAACTCCAGATGATTAAAGCCTTTACCATAGATTCCTCCAGTACCAATCGAAATCATCCCTTGTGTCTGTTGAAAGGCGATACCATCTGCATAAGTGAAAGGATCCAACCAAGCTGAGATACGGTTAATCTGGTAGGTTTGCACCCCCATCTTGAGCATGGCTTCCTTACCCCAATCTGTGGTAAATACCATTACAAACAAGGCTAATCCTGTTGCAAAAGCTAGAACTACCGGCAAGATAATACGCCAGGATATCCCCGAGACCACTACAATACCGGCTAAAATAGCCAGAAAGACTAAGGCAGTCCCCATATCTCCTTGAAGAACTAGTAAACCTAAAACAGGGAGCGTGACTGCAACATATTGGAAGAGCAATAACCAGTCATCCTGAAGGTTGGTCACTTCCTTACCTTGCTTAGCCCAAACACCTATTCTCGATAGGAAAAGAATGTAGGATATCTTCATAAATTCTGATGGTTGAAAAAGGGTGACTGATCCAATGCTTACCCAGTTTTTCGCTCCCGTCGAGGCTACCAAAGCAGGAGAATAGAAAACGAGAGGTAGAACCATAAGCCCCAGACCGAAAATATAGAGCCAGGGGGTTACCTTCCAAAGAAACTCTGTATTAAATAACATGACAACAAAAGCAAGTACTGAACCTAGAAAAATCCATAGTACTTGCTGAGACATGACTTGCACAAGATTCTTTGGGTAATCAAAATTTGTCGCGATAAATATCGAAACCAGGCCAACCAGTAGCAATATGAGAACTGGCAGGAGAATCGAGTAATCTATCCGACTTTCAATAGTATTTTTTGACTTAGCCATGTGTACTCCAAAATAAAGATTTAGCAAGAGTTATTATACCACTTTTTTGGCCAGACAAATGACCTGAATGTATAAAAAAGAGACAATTTTTTTAACGAAAAAAGCAACCACAAAAGTGATTGACTTCTTTCATTCATTAATCTTAATTTGACACGTAGCCTTTTCCTTGAGCGTTAAAGTATACCCATTGCCCTGAAGGAATTTTAACCCAACGATTAATAGCCTTTTCCCCTGTATGAACATCATAGTAAGAGATTGAGCCATCAGGATTCGCAGCTGTTGCACCTTTCACTTGCTTACCAGTTTGGTCAAAGTAAAGGTTTTGGCCGTTGATCGTCTGTTCGCCAACAACAAGTTCACCTTTGGCATCAGCATAATACCAGTTGTTGTCTCCAGTAGTGAAGAAGGTTGATACTAACTTATTACCAGTAGCTCCATGGTAGTATGAACGGCTGCCATTCGCATTTGTTGCAAAGTCACCTTTAACCTGTTTACCATCAGTAGCAAAGAAGAGTTTTTGACCGTTAATCACTTGAGCTCCTGTAACGACATTTCCCTTATCATCAGCATAATACCATCTATCATGACCGGTAGTGAAGAAGGTTGATACCAATTTATCACCAGTATTCCAATGGTAGAATGAACGACTACCGTCAGTGTTCATTACGAAGCCACCCTTAACTTGACGACCATTTGCATCAAAGTAGAGATGTTGACCATTGATGACCTGAGCACCTGTGACATTACGTCCATGTGAATCTGCATAGAACCAGTTGTTGTCCCCAGTAGTATAGAAGCCTGGTGTATGTGCCTTAGTCACAACACCCTTAGCATCGATATTAAAGGTTTGACCATTAACTACTAGTGATGTATCCACAAGTTTCACACCTGTAATGGCATCGTAGTATGAAGTCGTTCCATCAGGATTGTTCACGAACTCACCTTTAACTTGTTTACCTGACTCATCAAAGTAGAGCTCGTCACCATTGATGGTTTGCGCACCACGAAGAACATCACCTTCGTTATTTGCATAGTAAGTGGCATCACCAACTTGGAAGAAGCGGTTCTTAACTTGAACACCTTTTTCATTGAAGTAAAGGTTTTGTTTGCCTACCTTAGTAAATCCAGTGGCAACATAGCCCTTATCATTAGCGTAGTACCAGTTACCATCTTGTTCAAAGAAGCCTGAGTACTTACGTTCACCTGAATCGCCACAGAAGAACATCAAATGTCCATCTTTTGTAGGAATGAAGATACCTTTAGCTTGGTAACCATTGTCATAGAAGTATTTTTCCTTACCTTCTACTTCAGTCAAACCAGTAGCCATGATGCCACCCTTGAAGAAGTATTGGTAGAATTTCTCTTCCTTACCACTGTCATCTTTAACGGTAACTTCTTTCCAACCAGTTTGAGTCGTCAATTTACCTGACTTACCATAAACCAATGATTGACCTTTGGCATTTTTAATAACACCATCAGTAAACATAACACCATTTGGCAAGAAGAAATAGTTTGAACCGTCGATAGCTTGTTCACCAGTTACAAGGTAACCCTTATCGTTAAAGTAGTACTGTTTGCCATTATATGTCACAAATTGACTCTTAGCTTGAGTACCAGATGTTGTGTAATAAGTTACCCCTGTACCATCATAAGCAAATCCAGTTTTAGCTTTTGTATCACCAGTCAAGGCTGCTGGAAGGAAGGTACCTTTATCGTTAACGGTGAAGTACAATTTACCATCGCTGAGAACGTAGTCAGAACCATGTTTTTGGATATTTGTACCGTTAAAGTACTTAGCTTCCCATTGTTTAATCTTCACAGATGGATCAATTGTCTTACCTGACGCTTCCATAACTTCTTTGAAGATTTCTGGATAAAGTTTTTGAAGTTTGTCGAGGAAGGCACCACCATACTGTGCTTGGAAATCATTTCCTGATGACTTAGTATTTGTCACATAGAGTTTATTAACCAAGCTAGTATCATCAAGCACCTTACCATGTGTATCTGTACGAGTAGCTGTCACTACTTCTTTACCTGGGAGAGTATACAATTGGTCTGGAACCCAGTCAGCAATGACTTGAATACCTTGTTTGTGAAGAGCCTTGAGGGCATCACGAAGGTCTTCTTTTGAACCGTATTTATTGTTTTTGCTCATGGCAAAGTCATAACGGTCTGTGAAGGCATAACCATTTTCAATAATAGAATCAAGGAAAGTGCCATCTTTAGATGAGACATATTGAGGTGCAATTTCAAATGACGTAATGCCCCATGACTTGAAGAGGTCTGCATTAGCTGCAATCAATTTATTAGTATATTGACTGTCTTCTTTAACAAAGTCTTGGAAGTTTGAGAAACCTTCGTAAATCACTTGTGCTTCAAGGGCTGCAGAAGAGCTATAAACCTTATCCCCTTCTTTGTAGGCTTTTGTTGATGGTTTAGCAAGAACGTTTTGATCGTCAGTCGCACCTACTGGTACCCAAACTGAAAGGTAACCACTCATATCAACAGTCTTAAAGCCTTTGATTTCATCAGCTGTGAAGACAAGATTTCCTTGTGCATCTGTATATTTAACAATCTTAGTATCTGAATCATTCAATGATGACACGATACCTTTATCCGTACCAAGCAAGAGTGGACGGTAGGCTTGGTTCTTGTGGGCTGCACCCATATTTACAGTAATCGTTTCACCATCTGCTAATTTCAAATCTGGGTTATTAGCAATAAGGGTCAACATACCAGAATTGCGGCCGTATTTTCCACCTTCTGTATCTGTCTTAGACATCAAATCTTGACCGTAACGGACAGAGACAAGAACTTCTTTGTTGTCTTTAGCAGATGACACGCCATCACCAGCAAGGTTATGGATATAAGATGTTTGTCCACCGGCTACATATTTAGAACGAGCTTTAAGAAGTGTCGTGATTTGGTCAAAGTATGGTGATTTCTTAGCCATGTATTGACCGTTATCAGTATACAAGTCTCCGTAATATACACGAGTTGCTGCACCCATTGTTTGAAGCATCAAAGCATAGGCAGCAGGGATATTTGAGTGTGTATATTCCTTATCAACTTTCAACATATCCGCATTATAAATGTCGAAAGCCTGTTTCAATTGGTCTAATGTGAATGTGAAACCATCTGTTGTAGGATCAATTTTCTTACTGATAATGTCTGCGATAACCGTTTGAACTTCTGAGTCGTGTGCACGAACAAAGAGGTAGGTTGCAAAACCAAGTTGATCATATGAGGTAACTTCCGCACGGTTTGAAAGACCAAAATAACCACCGTTAATAAGGTCCTTCATTGATGCATTACGAGCACCTGTACCTTTATTAGTTACTGGACGAGTCAATCCATGAACAATAGACAAACGGAGACCATTATCCATAGAAAGGGCAGCTGTATTGTGTTCGTCAACATAATATGGGTCATTTTGAGACCAAGCTTCAAGAATTGAGATATTAGCAAGGGCACGTGCTTCAGACTCGTTTACCTTGTAGGCTGCCTTCATGTATGAAGACACCAATTGAAGCATATCGATGCTGACATTGTCCACTGCATCAACACGGATACCATCAAAGTGAGCATCTTTGTCCTTGTCACCAAAGACGATTTGTCCCCAGTTCATGAAGTAATACAATTGGTTAAGCATTTCAGCTTGCACAATTGGGTTTGAGTTGTCGATATCGCTTGATAGCAAGAACTCATAACCAGCATCACTACCACTCTTGATCTTGTCTTTTGCCAAACGGCTTGTCGCTGTTTGATCAAGTTTACGGTAGTCTGAGTTAGCCCACTTCGTTAAATCACTATTAACAAAGAGGAGAGCACCTTTTTGGAAATGTTCTTTACCTGGAGATTCAGAGTTAATATTCCATTTATCTTGGTCTTTAACAAAGGCCTCGATTGACTGACGCAACCAGTCTGTTGACTTATTAGCAGCAATCTTAACTTCAATCTTACGTTGGATGATTTGAGCAGCGGCATTCAAACTAGCTTGAGAATTTTCAATCGTAAAGACATCTTTTGTTTCTTCACCATTGCTAAGAGCCTTAGTCATGTAGTTCAAGTAAGCTACTTGAGTATCCTTATCAGGCCACCAAGACATCAAAAGTGGGCGAAAATCTTTTTCAGTTGACGCTTTCCAAGTTGTACCAGCTTCAAGGATTTCTTTTGGACGGTACCAACTATCTGCTGTCAAATAACCATCAACAAGTTCAAAGCTTGCTTTTGTTGAATCGTAGGCAGCATTATTTTTTGTAAAATCAGTAACAAGATTTGTTGTTTCTTGTGTGAATGAATAAGTTGATGTGCTTGAAAGGGCACCATTTTCATCAAAATAAAGGACCTGACCATTTACAGTAATGGCAAAGTTTTTCTTGTGTGATCCATCTTCTAAAAGATAGTAATATTTACCATCTTTTTCTTTTTTAATATTATCGAGTGAGACTGCAGCCTTAATTTCAGCTTCAGAAAGCTCTTTAGACTTGTCAGTCGTTGAAGCGGCTACTCCAGCATTTGCAGCTACTTCCGATGTTGTAGCTGTTTCTGGTTTAGCAGCAACTTCTGGCTTAGCAGTCGTTTCAGGTTTGGCTTCAACCTCTACTGCTGCAGCTCTATCACTAGTTGTTCCTGAATTTGGTTGAACAGTCGTTTCAGCTGGTTTGTCAGCAGTAACTGCTGCTCGCTCTGTTGTTGTGGCATTTGAAGTATTTCCTACCTCAGTTGTTGTGCCTACCTCTTTTTCAACCACAGGATTTGTATTTTCCCCGACTGTAGTTGTTGAAGGTGATCCATTAGTATTATTTATTTCTTCTGCAGAGGTGAGTGAAGATGTGGCAACACTACCACCTACAATGGTAGCCAAAGCTGCTGAAGCGACAGCCAAAGTAACCCACTGCTTCTTCACTTTATGCAGTTTATAGCGTACTTTATTTTCCATATTCAATTTTTCCCCAATATATTTTTTGTCTTAAAATCTACACCTTAAAGACTTACTTATTATATCATTTTTCACTATCAAAAAAAACTTAATACAACTTATTTTAATGACTTTTTTACCATCTTAATATTAAATTAAAAATCCGTCATGTAAGCGACTTGAAAGGGTATTTTTCAAAAAGAACTTTTTCTCAGAAAATATAAAAAAGAGAACCGAAGTTCTCCTTTTTAAATCAATTAGTTTAGCACTCTAGGTGGGTAAGCAAGACCATTCTTATCAAAGTAAACGTAAACTCCTGGCTGGATTTCTACCCATGTGCTGACAGCTCTCTTACCACTATCACCATAGTAATAGCTGATTCGACCATTGCCAGCACTTACTGTTTGCCCTTTTACTTGTTTACCATCTTTAGCAAAGTAATAAGTATCGTCACCAATTTTAACTTCACCAGTTACTGTCTTACCATTAGCACCAATGTAGTACCAATTGTTGTCGCCTGTTGTGAAGAATTCATTAGCCAAGCGTTCACCTGTTGCAGCATCGTACTTGCTATAAGTACCATCTGCATTCTTAACAACACCACCCTTAACTTGGCTTCCGTCTGCATTAAAGTAGAGGTGTTGTCCATTGATAACTTGAGCACCTGTAACAGTCTTACCATTAGCGCCTGCATAGTACCAAACATTGCCATCAGTTGTGAAGAATTCGTTAGTCACTAGCTCTCCAGAACCTTCTTTGTACTTACTATAAGTACCATCTGCATTCTTAACAACGCCGCCTTTAACTTGACTTCCATCTTCATTAAAGTAAAGTTTTTGGCCGTTAATCACTTGGGCACCTGTAGCAGCAACACCGTTTGCATCAAAGTGGTACCACTTACCATCGATATTTCTCCAAGTATTCTTGATAGCATTACCAGTGTGTGCGTCAAAGTAATAAGTTTTACCTTTAAAGGTTACTAACTTATCTTTAGCTTGGAAACCGTCTTCTCCAAAGTATTGTGTGAAGCCATCAATAACCGTAACACCTTTGGCCATGACACCTTCATTAGTGAAGTAACGGAATTTCACAACCTTAGACTCTTTACCGTCTTTATCAGTTTCAGTAACGTCAAATTTAGTGTAACCACCCTTGTACATTTGACCTTTAGAGTTATAAAGGTATGTATTACCATTAGCATCAACGTAGAAGGCATTGCTCAACATGATACCATTTGGCAAGAAACGATAAACATCTTTACCATTTGGTGAGTATTCACCATTTGTAACCATGTGACCACGTGCATCAAAGTAATAGGTATTTCCATTGAAAGTAACAAAGGCAGATTTAGCTTGAGTACCACTTGTACCGAAGTAAGTAATTCCTTTACCGTCATTTGAGAATCCAGTAACAACCTTTTCATTGCCTGTCAATTGAAGAGGAATGAAGTTACCATCTTTAGTGACTGTGAAGTATTTACCAGTTGCTTCATCGCTAAGTACATAGCCAACACCACGTTCAAGAACGTTTGTTCCGTTGAAGTATTCAGCCTTCCATTGTTTCAATTTAACAGAATCATCAATTGGTTTACCAGTTGAGATCATGTTTACCTTGAACATTTCAGGGTATTTAGCTTTAAGCTCAGCCAAGAATTCACCACCGTATTTAGCTTGGTAATCTTTACCTGATGACTTAGTATTAGCTACATAAAGCGAGTGATCAATGATAGCATCCGCAATCTTACGTCCAGCACCATCAGTACGAGTCGCTGTTACGACTTCCTTACCTGGCAATTGGTAAATTTGGTCTGGAACCCAGTCAGCGATTGCTTGGATACCCGCTTTGTGAAGGGCTTTAAGAGCATCACGAAGATCTTCTTTAGAACCATATTTATTGTTCTTACTCATGGCAAGATCATAACGATCTGCAAAGGCATAACCATTTTGGATAACTGAGTCAAGGAAGGTACCGTCATCGGCAGATACAAATTGTGGTGCCATTTCAAATGATGTTACGCCCCATGATTTGAACAAATCAACATTTTCAGCAATCTTACGGTTAGTATAGACTGAAGGATCTGAACCATCCGGGATAGTTTGGAAGTTTGAGAATCCTTCGTAGATCAATTGTGAATCATAAGCCTCAGTCGCTTTAAGGGTCAATTCGCCTTCTTTTTTAGCTTCTGTTGAAGGTGCTACACGGATATCTTGATCATCTGAAGCTCCGACTGGAACCCAAACTGCTACGAAACCTGACATATCAAATGTTTCATAACCCTTGATGTCATTAGCGCCGAAAGTCAAGACACCATTGCTGTCTGTTTCTTTCACGTAACCTGCTGCGATTGCCTCTGCATCAGATGTAAAGTTCTTGATACCATCAGCTGTACCAACAATCAAAGCACGGTATTTCTGGTTGGCATGGATTTTACCCATTTCAACATTAAGTTTAGCTGATTGATCCAAAGTCAATTTTGGATTGTTAGCTACAAGTGTTACCTGACCAGATGTACGGCTGTATTTAGAACCTTCTGTATCGTCAGCTGTCATGATGTCTTTACCATAACGTACTGAAGTGTAGACTTCACTTGTGCGGTAAAGTTCAACATCTGAATTGTCCATCTTACCATCAGTTGGCAACCAGTATGAACGTTGGGCTTGTCCACCAGATACATACTTGATACGATTCTTCATCAAGTTAACAATGGTATCGTAATATGGAGACTTAGTTTCCATGTAATTACCATTATCTGTATAAAGGTCTCCATAGTAGACACGAGTGATTGTTTCCATGTTTTGCAACATAACAGCGTATGCTGCTGGGATGTTGTTCAAGGTATATTTTTTGTCGCTGCTGAGCATGTCTTTGTTGTAAATTTCAAATGCTTGCTTCATTTCAGAATCAGAGATAGTGAAACCATCTGATTTTTTATTGATTTCTTTCTTAATGATTTCAGCAATAATATCTTGAACGTTGTTATCATGGGCACGGATAAAGACGTAGTTTCCTGACGCATCTCCGTATTTCTCGTTGTATTTACCGATTGTAGACTGTTTAACTGTTCCGTCTTCGTTATAGGCCTTACTTCCATCTTTGTTAATCCAGTCAGTCTTAACATCACGTTGTGTCGTGTTGAAAGTATTGTTATACAAAGGACTTACAGCTGGTGTACGTTCTTTGATTGGTTTAGCCAATGAGAAAAGGAGGGCCAAACGTTGTTTATTTTCCATGGCAAGCGCAGCACCATCTGTCTTGTCATTGTAGTGGTTGTCATTAAGACTCCACGCTTCAAGGACTGAGATGTGGGCAAGAGCGTTTGCTTCAGATTTGTTAACACCATAGTACTCACGGAAGTAGTTTGTGTAGAGTTGAAGCATGTCAGCATTGACATTATCTACCGCATCGACACGGATACCATCGAAGTTAGCATCCTTGTCACCCATAACAATTGAACCCCAGTTCATAAGGTAGTGAATTTGGTTCAATTGTTCCGCTTGAACAACTGGGTTAGATAAGTCTACGTCATTAGCAAGCAAGAAGTCGAAGCCACCCATGTGGTTTGGGTCAGACTGCTCATCAAGAACTGACTTATTAATCGTACCAGTCTGGTTAGTAGCCGTACGGTTCAAAAGACGATAGTTAGAGTTAGCCCATGGTGTACGTGAATCATTTACATAGAGAAGGGCTCCACCTTGAAGGTGATCTTCGCCACCACCTTTAGAGTAGTTTTCAGTTTCTTTGTTCCATTGTGGTTGTGTCTTAACAAAGGCAGAGATAGTTTCACGCAACCATTGTGTTGATTTTTCAGCCTGAATCTTTTGTTCAATCTTAACTTGGATATCCTTAGCAGCACGATTTAAGTCTGCTTGCTTATCTGTGCTTGTGTACTTAGCCTCCAAGTTGAAGACTTTAGACATGTAGTTCAAGTAGTTAACTTGTGTATCTACATTTGGCCACCAAGCCATCAAAAGTGGACGGAAATCTTCTGCAGTTGATGCTTGCCAAGTTACACCATCTTTGATGATAGAAGCTGGACGGTACCAGCTATCTGCAGTCAAATAACCATCAATCAATTCAAAGCTAGCTTCAGATGAATCGTAGGCACGGTTATTTATTGAGAAACCATCAACAATATTTGTTGTTCCTGGTGTGAAAGAGTATGTTGATGAGCTTGTAAGGGCACCATCTTTACCGAAGTAAAGCAATTGACCATTTACAGTAATGGCAAAGTTTTCTTTGTGTGAACCATCTTCATTAACGTAGTAATATTTACCATCAATGTTTTTGATGTTATTCAAAGAGAGAGCTGCCTCAACCTCTGAATCTTTTAAAGCAGCTTCTGGCGCTTTAACTTCTGTGTTTACAACTTCAGCCTTCACTGTTGCTGGTTGTTCTTCTGCTTTTTCAGTTGTAACAGCTGGTGCATCTGTTGTCACAACTGCTTCTTTATTTGGAACAGCTGCCACTGCTACATCAGCAGTTGTTGCTGTTGTAGCTGCTTCAGCTGTTGCTTGTGTGTTCGTTGTAGTTGCTGTTTCGACAGCATTTGTTTCTTTAGCAGGTGTTAAAATATCTGCTTCTTTTGTATTTGTACGTTTATCAACTTCTTTGATTGCTTCTGTAGAAGTAACTAAATCGGCTGTTGTATCTGAATTTGGTTGAGTTACTGTCTTATCTTGAGTTTCATCCGCTGAAACTGAAGATGTTGTTGCAGACAATCCTCCTACGACAGTAGCAAGTGCTGCAGAGGCAACTGCAATTGTAACCCATTGCTTCTTAACTTTATGAAGCTTATAGTGTACCTTATTTTCCATTATAATTTTCCCCGTGATTTTATTTGTCAAAATCAGACTGAAATCTATCCGATTTCAAACAATTACATTATATCATTATTTTCTAACTATTTCTCGAATTAATTGTTTTTTTATAAAATATATGTAACATAACAGTAATATTAGAAAGGTTTTGTAACACACCTATTTCATATGTTTTCAATTCTCATTTTCATATCATTTGATAAGTGAAACTATTTTCTATAAAAATCGTCAACCCCCTTGATACAATGGCTTTTACAACGATTCTGACTCAAAATTGATATTTGTCAGATTTTTTTCTTTAAGGAGCAAAAAAAGGCAAAATTTCTTTAAACGATTCTCGTTTTCAAGAAATTTCACCTATAAATTCATGTCAAATCATATCGTTTTTCACTTAATCTCTCAGATTAAGATTAGATTGATTGATTATTTATCAAAATCAGCATAACCATTTTCATCGAAGAAGACAGTCTTACCATCTTGGAAGGTAATCCAAGTGTTTGTCACACGTTCTCCAAGAACTGATTCGTAGTATTCCACTCCTTTTGGTGTGCTGATTGGGCTACCTTTAACTTGACGTCCCAAATGATCAAAGTAATACTCTTTACCATCGATATTTTGGTGTCCTGTTACAGCCTTACCATCTTTGAAGTAGTACCAAACATTATTTCCAGTTGTCAAGAAACGGTTATTAAGACGCTCACCTGAATCTTTATCATAGTAAGAGAGTGATCCGTCAGCATTCTTCACAAAGTCACCTTTAACTTGGCTACCATCTTCCTTGAAGTAATAGTTTTTACCGCCAATGCTATAGGCACCTGTCACGATTTCACCATTATCTTTGGCGTAGTACCATGTCTTACCACCATCAAGAGTGAAGAAATCAGATTTGACTTGGCTTCCATCAGCATTGAAGTAATAGTTAAGGTGGTCAATTGTTTGACGACCTGTGGCGAGGTTACCATCCTTATCAGCATGGTACCACTTACCGTTTACTTCGAAGAACTTGTCTTTAACCTTGTAACCATTATCTACAGTGTAGTAGCTAATCTTGCCATTTTCAGTAACAAATTCACCTTTAACTTGGGCACCATTTGCACGGAAGTAGTATTCGTGACCATCCAAAGTAAGGGCACCTGTCACATTTTTACCAGCTGCATCACGGTAGAACCATGTTGAGCCATCTGTTGTGTAGAATTCACCCTTCTTAGCTTGTGCATAGCCTTGATCATTGAATTCATACCAGATACCATCGATTTCAGCCCAACGATTTGTGTAGGCATTACCTGAATTTTTATCGAAGAAGTAGAGTTTTCCGTCTGGAGTAACATACTTAGTACCTTTAGCTTGGAAGCCATTTTCATCAAAGTATTGCAATCCTCCACCAGCATGAGTCAAGCCAACAGCCATTTCTCCAGTTGGTGAGAAATAACGGAATTTAGCTTCTGTTTCTGAAGTACCTTCTTTCGGTACATCGAATACAAAGTAACCATCTTTGTACTGCTCACCAAAGCTACCAAAGTAATAATATTTACCATCCTGTTGATAAATAGAATCACGAAGCTGGATACCGTTTGGCAAGAAGAAATAAGTCTTACCATCGATATCTTGACGACCAGTTAACATATAACCTTCTTTATCGAAGTAATAGTAATTTCCAGCATATTTAATGAAAGCATTCTTAGCTTGGAAACCACTATTATCAAAGTAGGCCATACCCTTACCATCATAGTAGAAACCTGTCTTACCACCTTGGTCTGTCAAAGGTTTTGGCAAGAAGATGCCATTATCAGTAACTTGATAATAGCGACCAGTAGCATCGTTGCTGAGAACATAACGATTACCACGACCAAGGATATTAGTACCATTCATGTACTTAGCAGACCATTGCTTGATTTTAACAGATGGATCAATCTTCTTACCAGTTGATATCATCACATCTTCAAACAACTGTGGATATTTCTTTTGGAGCTCATCAAGGAACTCACCACCATATTGAGCTTGGAAGTCCTTACCTGATGATTTAGAATTTGCAACATATAAAGTGTTATTGATATAAGCATTGGCCTTTGGAGTACCATAACTATTAGCACGTGTTGCTGTTACAACTTCTTGTCCTGGCAATTGGTAAAGTTGATCTGGAACCCAGTCAGCAATTGCTTGAATACCTTGCTTGTGAAGGGCTTTAAGTGCATCACGAAGATCTTCTTTAGAACCGTATTTGTTATTCTTGCTCATGGCAAGGTCATATCGGTCAGTAAAGGCATAACCATTTTGGATAACAGAATCAAGGAAGGTACGGTCATCAGCCGATACAAATTGAGGAGCCATCTCGAATGATGTGATTCCCCATGACTTGAAGAGTTCTGCATTTTCTGCAATCAATTTATTAGTATATTGGCTATCTTTTTCAACAAAATCTTGGAAGTTTGAGAAACCTTCATAGATAACTTGTGAGTCCAATGCTTCAGTAGCAGAAAATGTCTTGTCAAGTTTCTTATCTGAACCTTTAACACGGATATCTTGGTTATCAGGTGCACCCACTGGTACCCAAACACCAAGATAACCTCTCATATCAACAGTTCGATACCCCTTGATTTCATCTCCACTGAAAGTCAAGTTCCCTTCAGCATCAGTGTATTTAATTTTTCCAGCTGCTGCTGCATCATTTTCGTAAGTGACAATTCCCTTATCAGTACCAAGAAGTAATGGACGGTAGGCTTGGTTAGCATGAAGTTTACCCATGTTAACTTTCAAAGTACCATCACCCAGTGAGAAATCCTGATTATTGGCAATAAGGGTCAACATACCAGAATGTTTACTTGTTTCTGCTACACCCGTAGTTTGGTCAGCAGTCATAATATCTTTACCGTAACGAACAGATGACAAGATTTCTTTTCCATTGAACGTGTCGACTTTCATCGATTGTCCACCTGAAACATATTTCATACGGTTCTTCAAGAGCGTTGTGATAGCATCGTAGTAAGGAGACTTGGTAGCCATATATTGGCCGTTATCCGTATAAAGATCTCCATAATAAACACGAGTTACCTGCTCCATATTTTGAAGAATCAAAGCATAGGCAGCTGGAATATTGTTAATAGTATAACGTTTTTCTGCCTTCTTCATATCTTCATTATAGATTTCAAAGGCACGTTTCAATTCAGCATCAGTCATGGTATAACCATCTGATTTTGGATTGATCTCTTTTTGAACAATATCACGAATGATATCTTGAACAAGGTTATCATGAGCACGTGCAAAGATATAGTTAGCTTGTGTATCTCCATACTTACTATTATTTGTACGGTCTGTCAAACTGCTAGTAATCAAATCTTTCAATGAAGAGCCCGATCCATAAAGTGCACCCATAATTGCATAACGAAGGTTATTATCCATGGCAAGGGCTGCACCATCATGTTTTTGATTATAAGCATTATCATTTAAATCCCAAGCTTCAAGGATAGAAATGTGAGCGAGTGCATTGGCTTCAGATTTATCCACACCAAAGGCTGCTCGGAAGTAGTTTGTATAAACTTGGAGAAGGTCTGCATCAACATTATCAACTGCATCAACACGGATACCATCAAAGTTAGCATCCTTATCACCCATAACAATTGATCCCCAGTTCACAAGATAGTGAATTTGGTTCAACTGCTCAGCTTGCACAACTGGGTTTGAGTTATCAACGTCATTGGCAAGTAGGAATTCATAACCACCCAAGTATCTTCCTGTACCATTTAGAGAACCATCTTGGTTACTTGGTGTACGGTTAAGCAAACGGTAATCAGAATTTGCCCAAGGTGTCTTGTCATTATTGACATAAAGAAGAGCTCCCCCTTGAAGGTGGTCAGCAAGGGTATAGTTTTCAGTTGTAGTATTCCACTGGTCTTGTTCTTTTACAAAAGACTCAATTGCTTGACGAAGCCATTCAGTTGATTTTTTAGCTGAAATTTCTTGTTCAATCTTAATTTGAATTGTCTTAGCAGCTGCATTCAATTCAGATTGACTTTGGCTGGTTGAATAAGTTGCGTTAAGGTTAAAGTGTTTAGAGAAAGTATTGAGGTAGGCAACTTGTGTATCTACATCAGGCCACCATGCCATCAAAAGTGGACGAAAGTCTTTCTCAGTTGATACACGCCATTTTTCACCATTTTCCAAAATAGTAACTGGACGGTACCAGCTGTTTGGTGTCAAGTACCCATCTACCAACTCGAAGCTTTCTTTCTTAGAATCGTAAGCACGGTTATGTGAAGAGAAAGCATCAACTAGATTAGTTGTACCTGGTGTGAACGAGTGTGTTGATGTGCTTGTCAAAGCACCGTCTTTACCGAAGTAAAGCAACTGGCCATTAACTGAAACAGCAAAGTTTGTTTTGTATGAACCATCTTCTTTGACATAATAGTATTTACCATCAACTTGTTTGATGTTGTCCAAAGAGAGTGCTGCTGTTTCTTCTTTTTCAGTAACACCAGATTTTGGTTTTTCAGCTACTGTAAGCGTTGTATCTGTCGCTGCTGCAGCTGGTGTTTCTGTTGTCGCACCATTTGCTACTGCTGCACGATCAGTTGTCGTTGGTGCTGCTGTATTAGTAGTTGTATCAGTTGTAGTCGTTGCTGCCGCAGGAGTTGCGACAGTTGCAGTATCAGCTGCCTTGTCATTTGTTGTTGCTGCTGCATCTGTCGTAGCAGTTGCTGCAGGAGCGGCTACTTCATGCGTTTCAACGACAACATCGCTTTCAGCTGTCGTAGAGGCAACTGGTTGAGTTGTTTCATCGGCTGAAACCTTTTGATTGGCAACTGTAGCACCACCTACGATAGAGGCAAGTGCTGCCGAAGTGACGGCAATCGTCACCCACTGCTTCTTAACTTTGTGAAGCTTATAATGTACCTTTTTTCCCATTTTAGGTCCTCTTTTCATTTTCCTAGTTTGAATGAAATCTACATAATTCAAACAATTTCATTATAGCATATTTTTTTCAGCCATTTCGAGTCTTTATCAAGTCATTTCAATTTTTAATCATAATGTAAATTGAACAACATTTCGATAAATATTAAAAACTACCGAATATAGAAAACAGTAGTTTTTAATATTTTTTAGGAAAGGTTTTAGAGGTAATTTAATTAGCTATCTCAATTCAATCAGTTGGCAGTTTTCAAGTCAGCTATTAAGCAAAAACCACATTATGTTGGACCCTGTAGCTAACTAAAAAGAGCAAGGTTTCTGTAACTAGTTTTGCCAGAACCAAGCCTAAACCAATAGCAACTAGACTACTAAGTAAGAAATAGTTACAGGCCAAGAGGACCAGGACCAACATAAAGTAGCGAACACTCGATCTAAAGAGAGAGCTTGTCGGATTGAAGACCACATTGGCGTTCAGCAAACACTGGCTGGAAGCCGAAATCACACGAGCTAGCACGACCGAAAGGAGCAGATTCTTCGTCAAGGCAAAGAGCACAAATAAGGCTGTTGCATCAATGACTGAGGCCAAGACGGCCGTGCCAGAGAACTTTAAAAAAGGGCTGTAAATACGGATGGAATCACGAATGGGGCGAAAGTGTGAACTTTTATTTTCCTCCAGATAAACGGTCTCGATAGGGACTTCAGAGATTTGGTGGCCTGACTTTTTGGCTTCAAGCAACATATTAAACTCGTACTCGAAACGATTGCCATCCAGATTAAGAAGCCAGGGAATCAGGTCGGTTGACATGCCTCGAAGCCCTGTCTGAGTATCTGTGACTTTCTGGCCAGTTACTAGACGAAAGAGCCCAGCAGTCACCTTATTTCCAAAGCGGCTACGTGCTGGTACCTTACCAACAAAGGCACGCGCACCCAAGACAAGATGACTTGGATTTTCCTCGGTTGCCTTGGCCACACGGACAATATCCTTAATCAGATGCTGACCATCACTATCAACTGTGACAATAGGTTGAGCCGACAGATGTTGGTTAACCACTTCTTCTTGAATGTGAGCAAAGGCTGTCTTGAGAGCTGCTCCTTTTCCTTTATTGATAGGATGGGTAAGGACAGTCGCTCCAAGAAGGGCTGTTTCATCGTAATAGTCGTTATAGCGTGGACCACTTCCATCATTAACGACAATAATACGGGCTGTTGGGAGTTTTATGGTAATATCTTGAACCACCTGAATCAGGCGTTTGTCTGGTTCATAAGCTGGAATAATAATATACATAGGCACTTCCTTTCTGTTTCATCCTATGACTCTTTAGTGTCCTCCGCTAAAGCCACCTGTTTGTCCTCCATCTTGGGGACCACCGCCGCCAGGCATTGAGTTTTCAATCTTAGTTTGTTTCTCACCATTGATAGTAATGTCACCACCGGTATAGGTCGCTGAACCATCGAAGTCAAAGCCAGACTGACCAGTCAAATTGATTGTTCCACCCGATACAATAATATCGCCGTTAGAATCAATTGGGTCGGTATCGCCCTGGCCAACCTCAACATTTAGGGTTCCACCGGTCATCTTGAAGAAAATCTCACTTTGACTGGCATTAGCATTGGCGGCATTAACACCATCGTCCGTTGCATAGACATCTATATTTCCACCATTTATAGTCACAGATTTACCTTCGATACCTTCAGTTGATTTTTCAACCTTGTAAGTACCACTATCAATAATCAGATCCCCGGACGCATGAATACCATCGTCACCAGCCTTAATGGTCATGGTATTGTCAGACAGATACATGGTTCCGACAGATGTATCTTCATCGTTATCCACCTTGACCGCATCTTCATCTGCATCGATGGTCATGGTCGTACCAGTGATATTGAGTTCGTCATTGACGTTGAAGGCATCTCCTACAGCCGTGATCTTATAGGTTCCACCTGTGATATGGAGAGTGTCATTGGCCTTGATCCCGTTGTTCTTCTTGGCATCAATGTTGAGCGTACCTGAACCATTGATGGTGAGGTCGCCTTTAGAGAAGATCACTGCGTCGGCATCTTCATCATTGTTTGAACTTGAATCAGACAAGGTATTGGTCGTGCCATCTGCTAAAGTGAGGTAGACATGCCCTGCTTTCGTAGCAGAAATTGGCGCGTTGGTGTTGGTCATGGTAACGCCTTTCAAGACGATGTGAACATCATCTGAGTCACCCGCTTCGACCTTGATTTGAACCCCATCGGATTCACCAGAGATGACATAGGTTCCAGCCTTTGAGATGGTCACAGTTGATCCAGATACAGCTACGCCGTCACCTGATACACTTGCAGAAGATCCAGATAGTTTAACAGTAGATGCTTTACTTTCATCATAAGAGCTGTCCTTGTCCTTATCTGTAAAATAGTTGGAATTGTTTGTTTTATTTTTTGAAGTAGAAGTAGCGGTTGTTTGAGCAGTATTGCTTTTTGTAGCTGATTGTGATGACGCCTGGGTGCAAGCTGTCAGTAAGGTGAGGGTTGCGGCCCCCGTTAATAAAAATTTCCATTTGTTTGATTTCATGAGCTTTTCCTCTCGTTCAATTGATATGCTCCTAGTCTAAAGTTGCTAGCTGAAAGTTTCCTAAAGTTTTTCTGAAAGGAACCTTAACTTTAGTTTTCTTTAAGTTTGGCTTAATGACCAGTTAAGAAAGTCCCATTAAACTAGAAAGCACGTAAGTCGTATTCATACTTACTGAAGGTTAGAAATAATAGATCCCCCTTAAAGGAGAAGAAACATGAAAAAAACAATTGAGACAAGTTTCAAACGAATCGAAACAAAATATATCGTCGCAAAAGATGACGTGAAGGACTTGATCAAAGACTTAAAAGAATACGTCGTAGAAGATGATTACCCAACTTCAACCATTTCAAACATTTATTTTGATACGGAAAATTTTGATGTCATTCAAGATGCTCTTGCCAAACAACACCGCCGTGAAAAAATTCGGATGCGGACTTATATAGAAACACCTCAAGCAGACAGTCCAGTATTTCTAGAGGTGAAGTCAAAAGATGAAGAAGGAATTGGCCATAAATTCCGTCTAGTCGCCACTTCGCAAGCCATTATCAACTTGATGACAGATGGGAAAGTAGATCATCAGATACAAGATCCAGACTTAGTGCAAGAGATTCAGAGATTGCGCAAACGTTATGGTCATCGATTGGAACCACGGATGTTCATTTACTATGATCGCTTGTCTCTCAAAGAAAAGAAATCCATTCAGGGTTATCCTTATCAGAAGATTCGCGTGACAATCGATCAAAACCTAGTCTTTCGAGACCAGGCTGTTAGCCTTTTTGATGGGAAGAAAGGAGAACCTCTACTAGAGGATGACTTCGTGATCATGGAAATTAAGGCTCCTGGCCAAGAACCTAAATGGCTAAAGGATATTTTAGAGAAGTATGGTTTGGTGAAGCAGAAATTTTCAAAATATAGCTGTGCTTATCATAAATCACAAGGCTTGGATTATGCCCCAAGACCAGTTCAAGAAACGGTAGGTGCTGCCTATGTCTAATCTATTTGATTCTATTTTTAATAATGCCACAGCAACGGTGGATCCCTTGCGCTTACTGCTGGCCCTTTTGGTCAGCCTCTTTCTAGGGATGGCCCTATCTTGGACCTATAAATACCGGACACTTTACACTCGAGAGTTTGTCATTAGTTTGACCTTGCTTCCTTGTATGATGACCTTAGTGATCTTTTTGGTCAATGGAAGTTTGGGAACCTCGATTGCAGTGGCAGGGACCTTTAGTTTGATCCGTTTCCGGTCAGCTACGAGTGGTTCGAGAGAGTTGATTGCCATTTTCTTAGCCATGATTATAGGACTGGCAGCAGGTTCGGGCTATCTTTTATTGGCCATTTTATCAACTCTCTCTTTACTAGGGGTGTGGCTGGTATTAGAGAACAAACAGAGTAAGGCAGACCATCAACGGCGCCGTCATTTGACCATTACCGTCTCAAAACAAGATTCTGTTGCAGAACAAATCAGCCAGTTGTTGGACCAAAGTTGTTCAGAAATTGACTTTATTTCTGTCACAACGGCCCAAGCTGGAGAACAACTGACCTTGAACTATGAGGTAAATATGAAATCGAACATCGATGATTTTGGCCTTGCCAATCTATTGATTAGCAAGATTGAAAATTGTGATGTCGCTCTGACAAAGAAAGCGAAGAAAAGAAAGAATCTATAACGGCTATCCTACTTTGAGGATAGTTTTTTAGGGTTTTAAGAACTTTTTAAGAAAAAGTGGTATACTGTTTCTAAAAAATTGAAGGAATCCTTTATGAAAAAGACTGCTATTTTTGAAGATGTCGTCTCTATTATGACCCATGATTCATCTACCAGCAAGGATCGAAAAGGATGCGATCCAGAGCCTTTTCGAGAAAACATTACAGATGATATGACAGATGATGCCTTTCTCTATCAAGTTAAGACTTACCTAGCTAGTTTTGGGGTGATCGGGCATGTTTCCTTTCGAGATAAAAAGGCCAGTCAAAAAGGGTTCCTTTTGAGAATAAATGGACAGAAACTGTATGTTGAGGAAGCTAATGAAGATACGGGTCTTCAAGTAGGAGATCAGATCCTAGCTCTGGATGGAAGTGACTTGGATCAGATAGCTTCTCTTCATAAAGCCTATTTTATCAGCAAGACCCCTGAAAGACACTACCGAGAATGGGCAGATTTGGTCTCTCAGTCAACGAGTGTCACCCTGCTTCGAGAAGGGATAGAAAAGACCATTGAAGTAGTACCCAGTCGAGAACCGATCCAGGATCAGATTTTTTGGAAACGATTAGACGATGAGATTCTTTATCTTCGTCTGGATAACTTTATGGATGAAGGAGCCATTAGTCGGGTATATCAAGAGTGTTTACCGATGATGACGGAAGTCAAGTTTCTTATCATTGATGTCCGACAGAACGGCGGAGGGACAGACTCTTTATATATCCCTCTATTACATCTAGGCTTAGAGAAGGATCAGGGCTATGATTCGCTTGACTGGGACGATGATGGCATGGAAATTCTCTACACAGAGCGCAATGTTGACCTGCGCTTGAAAGACTTTGAGGACTGGATGCAACAGGAAGAAATTAGCCCTGAAACAGTTAAGCTGCTTGAAGATATGAAAGAGAATTTGATCCACCATCGGGGGAAAGGCTATGTAACATATCAGCAAGAAAGCGAGGAATTCTTCCCAGAGGTTAGAGGTGGCCACTATCCTGAACAGATCTTTATCTTATCAGATATTTATTGTGCTTCATCTGGGGATAACTTTGTTCAGACGATGAAGCAGTTTAAGAAGGTAACGGTGGTGGGTCGACCAACTCTCGGAATTCTAGACTACTCTAATTGTTGTACGGTTGATTATGATAATTTTTGTTTAATGTTTCCCACTTCTCGCTGTTTAAGCGTGGATCAAGGGAAAGGAATGACGGATCAGGGTGTTCTACCCGATATAGAGATTCCTTGGACACCTAGCCATTTCGAGAGAGATGTGGATCTGGACAAGTGTCTGGAGTTGATTCATCAGGGGACTGTGAAATAGAATAGGATTTCAACCAGAAAACTGATTAAAGAAAAATGCTATCGTTAAACGACTTGAATGATCTGAAATGATAACGTTTTCTACGACATTCTCACTATGTTTAAAATTGCTTACTTGGTATAAAAAATGGTAAAATAGTGAATAACAATCAAAATGAAGAGTGAAACTTATGAAACATAAAACACTTTATAAATTTATCGGGCAGACGGTCTTGTATTTCGCCATTTTCCTAGCCCTACTTTATTTCTTTAGTTACCTTGGTCAAGGTCAGGGTGGCTTTATCTACAACGAATTTTAGAAAAGGAGACTCCTAGCCGTGTCAAACCAACCAATTACTGATATGATCGAGACAATTGAACGTTATGCGCAACTACAACCAGACTATCCGGTTTACAATGTCCTTGGTGAGGAACATACCTATGGCCAATTGAAGGCTGATTCAGATAGCTTGGCTGCTCACATCGACCAAATGGGACTTCCCGAAAAGTCACCTGTAGTGGTCTTTGGTGGACAAGAATATGAAATGTTAGCAACCTTTGTGGCCTTGACAAAATCTGGCCATGCCTATATCCCAATTGATAGCCACTCTGCCTTGGAGCGCGTGTCTGCCATTGTTGAAGTAGCAGAGCCAAGCCTGATCATCGCTATCAATGAATTTCCATTGGAAAACCCAGCTGCTCCAATCATGTCCTTGGAGCAAGTGCGTGAAGCTTATGTGGCTCAGCATGCCTATGACTTGCAACATCCGGTTAAAGGGGATGATAACTACTACATCATCTTTACCTCAGGGACAACTGGGAAACCAAAAGGGGTGCAAATTTCGCACGATAACTTGCTCAGCTTTACCAACTGGATGATTACGGACAAGGAATTTGCAACGCCAGAGCGTCCGCAAATGTTGGCACAACCGCCTTATTCCTTTGACTTGTCTGTCATGTACTGGGCACCGACCTTGGCTCTTGGAGGAACGCTTTTTGCTCTTCCATCAGCTATCACTCAAGACTTCAAACAACTCTTTGCGACGATCTTTTCTCTTCCGATTGCTATCTGGACTTCAACACCATCTTTTGCAGATATGGCTATGCTGTCTGAAGATTTCAATGCTGAAAAGATGCCAGGGATCACCCATTTCTACTTTGATGGGGAAGAGTTGACCGTTAAAACGGCTCAGAAATTGCGCGAGCGTTTCCCAAATGCGCGCATCATCAATGCCTACGGCCCAACTGAGGCAACTGTAGCTCTTTCAGCTGTAGCCGTAACAGATGAGATGTTAGCTACTTTGAAACGTCTGCCAATTGGTTACACCAAAGAAGATTCTCCAACCTTCATCATTGATGAGGCAGGAAACAAATTGCCAAATGGTGAGCAAGGGGAGATCATCGTATCTGGCCCAGCCGTTTCAAAAGGTTATATGAATAATCCAGAGAAAACAGCAGAAGCTTTCTTCGAATTTGAAGGTCTTCCAGCCTACCATACAGGAGATGTCGGAACCATGACGGATGAAGGCCTCCTTCTCTACGGTGGACGGATGGACTTCCAAATCAAGTTTAACGGTTATCGTATCGAGCTAGAGGATGTCTCTCAAAACTTGAATAAATCGAAGTATATTGACTCAGCAGTCGCAGTACCGCGTTATAATAAAGATCACAAGGTCCAAAATCTCTTGGCCTATGTCATCTTAAAAGAGGGCGTCAAAGAACAATTTGAGCGCGAAATTGATATCACGAAAGCCATTAAGGAAGATTTAGAAAACATCATGATGTCTTATATGATGCCTTCAAAATTCCTCTATCGTGACAGCCTGCCATTAACACCAAACGGGAAAATCGACATCAAAGGGTTGATTAGCGAGGTTAACAACCGATGATCGAGTTTTTGAAACAGCTCCCTCATTTAGAACACTATGGAACACCGATCTATTTTATCTACCTCATTCTAGCTTTTTTGCCGATCTTTGTGGGCCTCTTTTTCAAAAAGAGATTTCCGATCTATGAAGGACTGGTGAGTCTGATCTTTATCATTTTGATGCTGACAGGTTCGAATCTCAAGCAAATTTATGCCCTGCTCTTTTACGTAGTCTGGCAAATCTTGATTGTGTATTCCTACAAGATCTATCGTCAGAAAGCGGACAACAAGTGGATTTTCTATCTTCATTCCTTCTTGTCTGTCTTGCCCCTGATCTTTGTTAAGGTAGAGCCAGCAATCAAGAATGGGCACCAATCCTTGTTTGGATTTTTAGGGATTTCGTATTTAACCTTCCGAGCTGTCGGAATGATCATCGAAATGCGAGATGGTGTCTTGAAAGAATTCACACTCTGGGAATTCTTACGCTTTATGCTCTTTATGCCGACCTTCTCAAGTGGGCCGATTGATCGTTTCAAGCGTTTTAATGAGGATTATAAAACCATTCCTGAGCGTGAAGAATTATTGGATATGTTGGAGCAAGCTGTTAAGTATATCATGTATGGCTTCCTTTATAAATTTATCCTAGCTCATATTTTTGGCCACTTATTGTTAGGTCATGTGCAGACCTATGCCTTGTCTCAAGGTGGATTCTTCAATATCGGAACGCTGGGAGTCATGTATGTTTATGGCTTTGACCTCTTCTTTGACTTTGCGGGCTATTCGATGTTTGCTTTAGCAGCTTCCAATCTGATGGGAATTAAAAGTCCAATCAACTTTGATCGTCCCTTTAAATCACGTGACTTAAAGGAATTCTGGAATCGTTGGCATATGAGTTTATCTTTCTGGTTCCGTGATTTTGTCTTTATGCGTCTCGTGATGGTATTGATGCGCAATAAAGTATTCAAGAGCCGGATTACCACCTCAAATGTTGCCTACATTATCAATATGTTGGTCATGGGCTTCTGGCACGGGGTGACTTGGTACTACATCGCTTATGGGCTCTTCCATGGGCTTGGACTGGTTATCAATGATGCTTGGATTCGTAAGAAAAAGACCATCAATAAAGAAAGAAAAGCAAAAGGATTGGATCCTATACCGGACAATCGTTGGACCAAAGCTTTGGGGATCTTTATCACCTTTAACACAGTGATGCTGTCCTTCCTGATTTTCTCAGGATTCTTGGATCAACAATGGTTTCCAAAATTGAAATAAAAGGAGAATAGAAAAATGGATGTAAAATCACAAGTAATTGAAATTATTGACGAATTGTTTATGGAAGATGTCTCAGACATGATGGATGAGGATCTCTTTGATGCGGGTGTCCTTGATAGTATGGGAACAGTCGAATTGATTGTGGAATTGGAAAATCGCTTTGGCATCCGTGTTCCTGTATCTGAATTTGGACGCGATGATTGGAATACTGCTAACAAGATCGTAGAAGGTGTAACGGAGCTTCAGAATGCTTAAGCGTTTGTGGCTGATTTTAGGGCCCGTATTTTGCGCGCTCCTCATGGTAACAGCTTTATTATTCTTTTATCCAATCAATCATAAGCACAACTATACCGAAGAGAAAAAAGCTGCGGTTAGTCTGAATGCAGAAGGATTCAAGAGCCGTACAAAGAAGCAAGAAGCGCTTTCTGATCCACAGCATCGCTTTGTCCCTTATTTCGGCTCCAGTGAATGGTTGCGTTTTGATGTGGTGCATCCAGCAGTTTTGGCTGAAAAATATGACCGCAATTACAGACCCTACTTTTTAGGAGAACGTGGTGCGGCTTCTTTGAACCAGTATTTTGGAATGCAACAGATTTTGCCAGAACTTAAGGACAATACAGCTGTTTATGTGGTTTCTCCGCAATGGTTTACCAAGAAGGGCTATGATTCCTCTGCCTTTCAACAATTCTTTAATAGCGATCAGTTGAATAGCTTTATTGCCAATCACCAACAGGATGCTGCATCCCAGTATGCTGCAAAGCGTCTGTTACAACAGTATCCAAATGTCGCCTTTCAAAGTGTTGTAACGAAAATTTCTCAAGGAAAGAAAATTTCCAGATTTGATCAGTCTTTGAACCAGTTTGTTTCCCACCTTGTCCAACGCGAAGATGCTTTGTTTAGTAATCTTGCAACGCGTACAAACGGGAATTACGATAAGAAGGTCAAAAAACGTCTACAAGATTTACCAGATCAATTCTCATATGAGAAATTGGAAGAAATTGCAACGGCTGAAGCAAAAGTCAAAACCAATAACAACGACCTTGGAATCAGCAATCATTTTTACAATACTCGTTTAAAAATGAAGTTGAAGAAACTAAAAGGTTTCCAAAAAAACGAATCCTATGTTCAATCTCCTGAGTACAATGACTTGCAGTTGGTTCTAGACCAGTTTGCTAAATCTCGGACCAATGTTATCTTTGTCATTCCTCCAGTTAATGCCAAATGGATGAAATACACAGGCTTGAGCCAAGAAAAGTATGAACAGGCTGTTCAAAAGATTCGTTACCAATTGGAAAGTCAAGGATTCACCAATATTGCAGACTTTTCTAAAGATGGTGATCAGCCTTACTTTATGGAAGATACGATTCATATGGGATGGAATGGTTGGCTAGCCTTTGATAAAGCGGTCAATCCCTTTGTCACAAAGGCTGAAAAAGCACCAACTTACCATCTAAATGATCGCTTCTTCAGCAAAGACTGGGCCCAATATAAAGGGACACCAGACGAATTTAAATAATGCTTGATCAAAGGGGGCAGGATCAAATCCTGGCTCCTTGATTTGTGAGGAAAGTGACGAGAAAGTCACAAATAAGCAAGAGAGTTATCCACAGGTTGTGGGAAACTTGCTTGTAAATGGATGAAAGCAAGTCCTGATGCTTCTGACGCTTCCTCTTTTGAGGGGGCAAAAGGTGAAAGTTATCCACATTTTTGTGGATAAGTGATAAAAAACAGTGGATAAGTCAGCTGGTTTGTGAAAAGGAGAATAGTGTGAAAAAAATTTGGTTTTACGCAATCGTTCAGGGAATTGTGATCTTTTTTATTGTGGGTGGCATGACCTATGTGCTTAGGGGAGATTTCTTTTTCCGCTACCTATCCCCTATTTTTGGACTAGCAGCAGCTGTCTTGCGATTTGGGACGGCGACTTTAATGAAGGTGCTAGCACCCACTCTCTACGATGATCCCAAAAAGAAAGAAGAGAGCCACGATAATTAAAGAAGTTGGTGACTGAAAAAGTTGAGCTAAAGGCCACTTTCTGCTGGTCTTTATGGTAAAATAGAAGGAAGAATATTAGTTTGGAGATTAATTAGAAATGAAACGTTCAATGTATGCTGGACGTGTTCGTGAAGAACACATTGGAACTCATATTACTTTGAAAGGATGGGTTAGCCGTCGTCGTGATTTGGGTGGTTTGATCTTTATTGATTTACGCGACCGCGAAGGAATCATGCAATTGGTGATCAATCCAGAAACAGTTAGTGCAGAAGTAATGGCTACAGCTGAAAGCATCCGTAGTGAATATGTTGTAGAAGTGACAGGTCTTGTGGAAGCTCGTGAACAAGCGAATCCGAACTTGCCAACTGGAGCAGTAGAACTCAAGGTAGAAGCTATTACGGTTCTCAATACTGCCAAAACAACACCATTTGAAATCAAAGATGGTGTTGAGGCTAGTGATG
>OGEK01000733.1_pt1 | contig 31142 bp, 28 predicted proteins | sample 1570641 | NCBI WGS metagenome assembly OGEK01 (sample SAMEA2582136, study PRJEB24529) | metagenome | biome: Human gut stool | place: China | collected 2011
GGTGAGGCAGTCGGTATTATTGCCGCTCAGTCCATCGGTGAGCCTGGTACACAGCTGACCATGCGTACGTTCCATACCGGCGGTGTTGCCGGCGGCGATATCACACAGGGTCTTCCCCGTGTCGAGGAGCTTTTCGAGGCCAGACGCCCGAAGGGACTTGCGATCATCGCTGAATTCGGTGGTGTTGTTACAATTAAAGATACAAAGAAAAAACGTGAGATCATCGTTACGGACCAGGAGACAGGAAACTCCAAGACTTATCTGATCCCCTATGGTTCCAGAATCAAAGTTGCGGACGGACAGGTTCTCGAGGCCGGCGACGTTCTTACAGAGGGTAGCATCAACCCGCACGACCTGTTAAAGGTTAAGGGCGTTCGTGCCGTACAGGATTACATGATCCGTGAGGTACAGCGTGTTTACCGCTTACAGGGTGTAGAGATCAACGATAAGCATATCGAGATGATCGTGCGTCAGATGTTAAAGAAGATCCGTGTCGAGGAGAGCGGCGATTCCGATGTTCTTCCGGGCGTATCCATGGATGTTCTTGATTTCAACGAGATGAACGAGGAGCTCATCGCTGCAGGCAAACAGCCGGCAGAGGGCAAACAGGTCATGCTCGGTATCACAAAGGCATCCCTTGCAACCGATTCCTTCTTATCCGCCGCATCCTTCCAGGAGACCACAAAGGTTCTTACTGAGGCAGCGATCAACGGTAAGGTCGATCACCTGATCGGTCTGAAAGAGAATGTTATTATCGGTAAGCTGATCCCGGCTGGTACCGGAATGAAGCGTTACCGCAATATCAAGCTCAGCACAGGCGAGATCGAGGATAAGATCCAGGAGCAGGAAGCACCGGCTGCTGAAGAGCCGCAGGAGGAGACGGATGCTCCGCTTGAGGAAGCAGATAAAATCATTCTCAACGAGGATGATACACAGGATGTCGATGAGTGATCGGTATTTTGACAAATAAATATATCGGAAAGCTTTCTGGAAGCAGGAACTTTTTCGTATGCTGAGGCATATAAGAACAGCGAGGAGAACATGAAAGATCATGTTTTTCCTCGCTGTTTGAGTATACAGATGGTTAGAAGAAAGCAACTTGTAGCGATTCGGCGGGCCGATGGGCTTTCTGTGCTGAATGTGAGAAGACCTGAATTACAATTTCTTGATTTTTGGCTTGGCGCGGCAAGTGTGCGGACCGATGGAGGTGTTTTACATGATTACGATACTGTCCGGCTTATTTATTAAAAACAGGGATCAATTCGGGGACAGCGATGTGCGCCGTGCCTACGGCATGCTCTGCAGTATTGTGGGCATCGCGCTCAATGTTTTTCTGTTTGCCGGAAAATATCTGGCGGGTGTGATCAGTGGATCCATCGCTATTACGGCGGATGCATTCAATAACCTGTCAGATGCAGGATCATCCTTTATCTCTCTTGTGGGATTTAAATTTTCCGGTATGAAGGCTGACGCGGACCACCCCTTTGGACACGGGCGCATCGAGTATGTCTCCGGATTTGGAGTTTCCATGGTCATCATTCTCATGGGGGTCGAGCTTTTCAAAACTTCCATAGAGAAGATCTTTCATCCAGAGCCGGTGGAGACAGGTGCCCTGGCGGTAGGGATCCTTGTGGTCTCCATCTGTGTAAAGGGATACATGTGCTTTTACAACCGGGCAGTCGGCAAAAAGATCCAGTCGGAGACCATGAAAGCGACGGCTATGGACAGTATGAGCGATTCCATCGCGACAACGGCGGTTCTGATCTCCATGGCGGTGGCCCATGTGACAGGAATTAGTATCGATGGATGGTGCGGCTGCCTTGTGGCATGCTTTGTATTGTATGCCGGATTTAGCGCGGCGAAGGATACCCTGAATCCGCTTCTCGGAGAACCGCCTTCCAGAGAATTTGTAAATGAGATCAGGACGATCGTTATGGCTCATCCTGAGATCCTTGGGATCCATGATCTAGTGGTCCACGATTACGGCCCGGGGAGACGCATGATCTCCCTCCACGGGGAAGTGTCAGGGGATTGCGATATCTTTGAGATCCACGACGTGATCGATCGGATCGAGAAGGAATTGAAGGAAAAACTTGGCTGTGAGGCCGTGATCCACATGGATCCGATCGTGGTGAATAACGAGGCGATCAATGAGACAAAAAAGGAAGTTGTTGACATGATCAACGAACATTTTCCGGGCGTCACCATCCATGATTTCCGCATGGTCAAGGGGACGACTCATACGAACCTGATTTTCGACGCGGTGGTTCCATTCCAGTATGGGAAAACGAACGAAGAGGTAAAACAGGGGATCGCGAACCTGATCTCAGAGAAATGGGATAGTTATTACGCAGTGATACAGGCAGAGCAGTCATATCTGGAATAAAGAAAAGAGATTGAATCCGGCAGAGCGTGCAGAAGCGCTTTGCCGGATTTTTGCAGTTAAAGAAAACGTAAGAAGTCTACAGCAAAAATGGTTTGCGATTGCATGGTTGAACTGCTATACTTGAGATATGGAACTCACGGAAGTATATGAACAGATGGGTGACAGAACAGGCGCTCCGGCATCTGGAAACTTGTGCAGATGACCGATGCGGTTGTTGAATTTTAAGGAGGTCTCTCTTATGAAAAAGTGGAAAATGATCCTTACTGCAGCGATGCCGTTAGCAATGGCACTGTCCTTCCCAGCATTCGCGGGCGAATGGCACGAGGATATGAACGGCTGGTGGTATGAGAACGATGACGGTTCCTACTGCCGGAACGGCTGGGACTGGATCGATGGTGATCATGATGGCTGGGCACAGTGCTATTATTTCGGAAATTCCGGTTATCTGCAGATGAATGCCGGATATGCGCAGACAAATACGGGTCATGCGGACGGATATGAGATCGATAAAAATGGTGCCTGGAGCGTAAATGGTGTTACCCAGGTAAAGGCAGTTCCGATCGCTGTCGCGGAGAACGATCCGGAGGCGCTGAAGGTCTATGAGGAAGCACAGCAGATTAGCGAGTCTCTCCCGAGCGCGAATATTGATGTGGACTGTACGATCACCATGTCTTATCTCGGACAGGATATTGATATGTCCATGAATATGAAGCTGATGATGAAAGAGGACGCGAACGGAGACATGCAGTTTGTATGCAAGGGTACCGCGGATACGCTTGGAACCGCAGTGCCGATCGATATGTTCTACACAGACGGATACATGTATGTGAACACTATGGGCATCAAGTACAGGCAGGCCATGGATCTGGAAGCTGCGAAAGCTCAGGCCACACAGATCAACATGGATCTGGATACGGATGTTGTCAAAGGCTTGAGAATGTATACAAGCGGTGACACAAGGAAACTTGCATTTACTATTGATGACCAGAAGATGAACGAGATCCTGACCGCAGTTACCAGCGCGACCGCAGAGACCTACAAGGAGCTTGGGGTCACTCTGGACATGAAGGTCAATGAGTCGAACGGCGAGATGACGGTCAACAAAGATGGCTATTGCGAAGCTATGAAGATGTTTATGGACTACGGAATGAGTGTCACAGATCATACAACATCCGAAGCTGATGAGATGAACTATAAGATGGATATCAATATGACATATAAGAATCCGGGCAAGGAAGTTTATTTTGAGATTCCATCCACAGATGGCTACGAAGATATTGCTGTGGCTTATGTGGCAAATGCGGAATAGGGGCAGTAGAATCGGAACCGGTCTGGTTTGTTAAAAAGTGAAGTGTAAATGGGCGCTGGTTTGCGTATGGCTGAGAGGTCATGGCAGATCAGCGCCTTTTTGTGCCACAGGAAATCCCTGTTCACAGATGGAAGCGGCAGGCTTTGCAGAAATGTAGTTTCAACTGTAATGAGATCTGCCCGTTGCTGCGTTTGGGAGAATAGCAGATTGGAGCATCTCTCATATATTAAATAGAAGAAACAGGACAAAGAGGGAGAGATTATGGTATCCATCAGCCTATGCATGATCGTGCGCAATGAGGAAAAGGTCCTCGGAAGATGCCTGGCCTGCGTGCAGGGATTTGCGGATGAGATCATAATTGTGGACACGGGATCTACGGACCGGACGAAGGAGATCGCATTTTCTTTTACGGACAAGGTTTATGATTTTAAATGGAAGGATGACTTTGCAGCGGCGAGAAATTTCGCGTTTTCCAAGGGAACGGGGGATTACCTGTTCTGGCTGGATGCAGATGATGTGGTAAGGCAGGAGGAACGGAGAAAATTAATGGATCTTAAGAGACAGCTGGATGACGAACGGCCGGATGTGGTGATGATGAAATACGCGGTTGGATATGACGGGGATGGCGCACCGTCATTTTTCTTTTATAGAGAACGCCTTTTAAGACGGTGCGGAAAAGCCGTATGGAAAGGGCGCATCCATGAGGCGGTGGAACCCTTTGGAAAAGTAGTGCGGGAAGATATCATGATCGAGCACCGGAAAGTGGGGACAGGGGATCCGGATAGGAATCTTCGGATATTTGAGCAGATGCTCCGGGAGAAGGGGAAACTATCTCCGCGGGATCAGTATTATTACGGAAAGGAATTATATTACCACAGAAGATACCGGGATGCCGCTTCCGTATTTTCGGAATATCTGGAACTGCCGGATGGCTGGCGGGAAGACCGGGTGGATGCCTGCAGGCATGGAGCGTACTGTATGTATCGGATCGGAGATCGGGACCGGGCACTAAAGTTTCTGCTTTCCGGACTTTCTGAGGGGATCCCGAAGCCGGAGCTCTGCTGTGATCTCGGATGGTGGTTCTTCTCGGCCAGGCGTTATCGCGACGCAATTTTCTGGTACGGGCAGGCAGTTCAGGCCGGAAAGTTGACAGGGGAGGACGGTTTTGTGATGCCGGAGTGCCGGGGATATGTTCCATATCTGCAGATGTGTGTATGCTATGACAGGCTGGGGGAATGGAAAACGGCGGAACGGTATAATGAGCTGGCGGAGAGGTGCCGGCCGGGGACGGAGGCATGCCGGTTAAACAGGGAATATTTTGAGAAAAGAAAAGCGCAGCAAATTGAATGGATCCAGTGAGGTGACAGCAGGGGTTTTGGACAAAAAATCGCAGAAGTAGCAGTTTCGGACGGGCAGCATAGATTATAGTAAGCGAACAACCTGTATGGGATGTCCGCAAGGAAAATATGCTGAAAGGGGAATTGATCATGCGTAATTGTGGATATGATTTCTGGGAGAACGAGGACTGCAGAGCAGAGAGCTGCCGGGGTGGAGACGAGAGAGGACACTGGGATGGGAACTGTTGCTGCGGCCGAGACGGAAGAGACCGCTGGGACGGAACGCAGGGCTGTGGCGGAGATGGAAGAGGTGGCTGCGGTGGGAATTGTGGCTGCGGAGGAAACAGAAGAGGCGGCTGTGGCGGAAATTGCGGAAGCGGCTGGGGATATGGCTGGAGACACGGAACCTGCTGCTGCCGGGGACCGCAGGGTCCGAGAGGCCCTCAGGGATGCCCGGGGCCTGAAGGACCGAGAGGTCCACAGGGGTTTCCGGGATTTGACGGAGCGCCGGGAGCGACAGGTCCGATGGGTCCGATGGGTCCGGCAGGAGCGCCGGGAGCGACAGGTCCGATGGGCCCGATGGGTCCGGCAGGAGCAGTGGGAGCGACAGGGCCGATAGGCCCGATGGGTCCGGCAGGAGCAGTGGGAGCGACAGGCCCGATGGGTCCACAGGGACCGCAGGGAGAAATCGGCCCGACCGGTCCGATCGGTGCAGACGGTCCGCAGGGGCCAACCGGTCCGACCGGCCCCGCAGGGACAGTGACAGCGGCCGCTCCGGTGGCAAATGCCACAGACTCGGAGAACGTGGTAAATCAGTTTAATGAATTACTTGCAAATCTGAGAACGGCTGGACTTCTGGCACCCAATCCCTAACGAAGGATAGATTAAAAGAGGAGACCGCAGATGCGGTCTCCCTCAGGATCGAAAGAGATTTGTAACGGTTCAGCCCGGGAGCGGTATCGTTCCAGAATGTGTATCGGATGTGGACTAAATCGCATCGGGGAATCAAATCGCACCGGGGGGGCTTGCATGAAGACTGCCGGTATGGTAAAATCCTGTCTGGAAATATACAGCGCTTGTAACGGTGCGGCACCTTTACAGTAGCGGGCAAAAATCTATTCCAGATCAGCAGTGTCGATGGGATTATTGACACTGCCGGAACGCAGAAGGAGGAAAAATCATGAAAGAAACATGGAACGTCCTCGACCCGGACGAGTATGTAAAACACAATCCATTTATGGGATATACCAATATGAAGATTGAAAAGATCTCCCCGGAATGCAGTGAGATCAGCATGAAGATCACCCATGGCGTGACAAACCTGATGGGCATGGTCCATGGCGGAATGCTCTATGCGCTGGCAGATGTGGTAACAGGCCTCACGGCCAGAGCCGACGGAAGAAAATATGTGACCCAGAGCGCCCATATAAACTTTATCCGGAATGTATCGGAAGGAACGGTCTATGCGAAAGGCATCCTGATCCGCCGCGGCAGGTCGATCACCATCGTCCGCAGCGAAGTGACGGATGAAAAGGGAAATCTTCTCGCCGATGTGACCGTGGACATGTTCTGTCTTGGAGAGTAGTCTCCTGGAAGGAGAAAAACAGGCCAAACCTGTCAAAATCACAAGAGAAGAATTTGAGACAACTCATCCAGGCGTGTCACAACCGGAAAACGCCGTATTTTCAAAGAAAATTTAAGGTTTCTCCTTGACATGCAGAAAAACTCTGTATATAATAATGGGGCGTGCATCGGGTACGTCCCGTTTTTTGTGCGCATAAAGGCTGATAAGCAGCAACCAACAGTCAATATCACAGGAGGTGAAAAGAATGCCAACATTTAACCAGTTAGTAAGAAAAGGTAGAGAGACATCTGTAAAGAAATCTACAGCTCCGGCACTCCAGAAAGGATACAATTCCCTTCATAAGAAAGCCACAGATACATCTGCTCCGCAGAAGAGAGGTGTGTGCACAGCTGTTAAGACTGCAACTCCTAAGAAGCCGAACTCCGCTCTTAGAAAGATTGCCAGAGTACGTCTTTCCAACGGTATTGAAGTAACAAGCTATATCCCGGGTGAGGGACATAACCTTCAGGAGCACTCCGTTGTTCTGATCCGTGGTGGTCGTGTTAAGGACCTTCCGGGTACCAGATACCACATCATCAGAGGTACTCTTGATACTGCAGGCGTAGCCAACAGAAAACAGGCGCGTTCCAAATACGGCGCTAAGAGACCGAAAGACAAGAAATAATTTTAATTAGGTAGAAGTTCTATTAGATTTAGAATGAATGTGCCGGACTTTGATATTGATCCTGTAGGTTGCAGGGAATCATAGAACCGCGCACGAGACGCAGGTTGAACTTAGAGAGAACCTGCCGAGTAGGAAGAGAGGAAGCACCATGCTCAATGTCGCGCTGAAAGACGCGCTCGTTTCGCAGGTGCGCTTTCACACTAAGCTCGTGAGGAACCTCGCTAAGTGTTCAATGCGAGTACCTAAGATCTAATGAATGGCTCCCGCGGCTCCCCGCCGGAGCAGATATTAAGGAGGGAAGTAACGTGCCACGTAAAGGACATACTCAGAAAAGAGACGTATTAGCAGATCCGTTATACAACAACAAAGTGGTTACCAAGCTTATCAACAACATTATGTTAGATGGTAAGAAAGGTGTTGCACAGAAGATCGTATACGGCGCTTTTGCTAAAGTAGAAGAGAAGACAGGAAAGCCAGCAATCGAGGTATTCGAGGAGGCTATGAACAACGTTATGCCAGCTCTTGAAGTTAAGGCAAGACGTATCGGTGGAGCTACCTATCAGGTACCTATCGAGGTTCGTTCGGATCGTCGTCAGGCATTAGCTCTTCGTTGGTTAACAACTTTCTCACGTGCTAGAGGTGAGAAGACTCAGGAAGAGAGACTGGCAAACGAGATCATGGATGCTGCAAACAATACTGGTGCAGCAGTTAAGAGAAAAGAAGATATGCACAAGATGGCAGAGGCAAACAAGGCCTTCGCACATTACAGATTCTAATTGGAAATCTAATAGGAGGAAAAAACCTTGGCTGGAAGAGAATATCCACTTGAGAGAACCAGAAATATCGGAATTATGGCTCATATCGATGCTGGTAAGACAACATTAACAGAGCGTATTCTGTATTATACTGGTGTTAACTATAAAATCGGTGATACTCATGAAGGTACTGCTACCATGGACTGGATGGAGCAGGAGCAGGAAAGAGGTATCACAATTACTTCAGCCGCTACAACATGTCACTGGACAGAAGAAGAGTTCACAAAGCCGAAAAAGGGCGCTCTTGAGCATCGTATCAACATCATCGATACTCCTGGACACGTAGACTTTACAGTAGAGGTTGAGCGTTCACTCCGTGTATTGGACGGCGCCGTTGGTGTCTTCTGTGCAAAGGGTGGTGTTGAGCCTCAGTCAGAGAACGTATGGCGTCAGGCTGATACCTACAATGTACCTCGTATGGCATTCATCAATAAGATGGATATCTTAGGTGCGAACTTTTACGGAGCTGTAGATCAGATCCGTGAGAGATTAGGAAAGAACGCAATCGTTCTTCAGTTACCAATCGGTAAAGAAGATGATTTCAAGGGAATCATTGATCTGTTCGAGATGAAAGCATATATCTACAACGATGAGAAGGGTGATAACATCACTGTTACAGATGATCTTGGAGATATGGCTGATCAGGCAGCAGAGTATCGTACAGAACTCATTGAGAAGATCTGTGAGTTAGATGACGATTTAATGATGCAGTACCTTGAGGGCGAAGAGCCATCCGTTGATGATATGAAGAAGGTTCTTCGTAAAGGAACATGTGAGTGTACGGCAGTGCCTGTTTGCTGTGGTTCCGCATACAGAAACAAGGGTGTTCAGAAGTTACTGGATGCTATTATCGAATATATGCCAGCTCCAACAGACATCCCTGCAATCAAGGGTGTTGACCTGGATGGCAACGAGATCGAGAGACATTCATCTGATGATGAGCCTTTCGCAGCTCTTGCATTCAAGATTATGGCAGATCCATTCGTAGGAAAACTTGCTTACTTCCGTGTTTATTCCGGAACATGTAAGTCTGGTTCTTACGTGTTAAATGCAACAAAGGATAAGAAGGAACGTGTTGGACGTATTCTTCAGATGCATGCAAACAAGAGACAGGAGTTAGACATTGTTTACTCCGGTGATATCGCAGCAGCAGTTGGATTTAAGTTCACTACTACCGGTGATACCATCTGTGATGAGCAGCATCCGGTTATCCTTGAGTCTATGGAATTCCCAGAGCCAGTTATTGAGCTCGCAATTGAGCCTAAAACAAAAGCTGGACAGGGCAAGTTAGGTGAAGCATTAGCAAAACTTGCTGAAGAAGATCCTACATTCCGTGCACATACAGATCAGGAAACTGGTCAGACAATCATTGCCGGAATGGGTGAGTTACATCTGGAGATCATCGTTGACCGTCTGCTTCGTGAGTTCAAGGTAGAAGCAAACGTAGGTGCTCCTCAGGTAGCATACAAAGAGACATTTACAAAGGCTGTTGATCAGGAATACAAGTACGCTAAGCAGTCCGGTGGTCGTGGACAGTACGGACATTGTAAGGTACGTTTCGAGCCGATGGATGCCAACGGAGAAGAACTGTTCAAGTTCGATTCCGAGGTTGTCGGTGGTGCTATTCCGAAGGAATACATCCCAGCAATCGGTGAAGGTATTGAGGAAGCTACAAAGGCTGGTTCCCTTGGCGGATTCCCTGTTGTAGGTATCCATGCTACCGTATATGACGGATCTTACCATGAAGTCGATTCTTCCGAGATGGCATTCCATATTGCCGGATCTATGTGTTTCAAGGAAGCTATGGCTAAGGCAGCTCCAGTATTACTTGAGCCTATCATGAAAGTTGAGATTACTATGCCGGAAGAGTACATGGGAGATGTTATCGGTGACGTTAACTCCCGTCGTGGACGTATCGAAGGTATGGATGATCTGGGCGGCGGTAAGATTGTACACGCTTATGTACCACTTGCTGAGATGTTCGGATACTCAACAGACTTACGTTCTAAGACACAGGGTCGTGGTAACTACTCTATGTTCTTCGAGAAGTATGAGCCAGTTCCAAAGAACGTACAGGAGAAGCTTCTGTCTAATAAGGCAAAATAATAGAAAAAGCTTGAAATATAGCTGATTATTCGCTATAATCGAATTAGTCGGTTTGACAACCTAAAACCATAAAAACAAGCCCAAAACCGGGCATAAAATGAAGGAGGACATTTCAAAATGGCAAAGGCTAAATTTGAAAGAACAAAACCACATTGTAATATTGGTACCATCGGTCACGTAGATCATGGTAAAACAACTTTAACAGCAGCTATTACAAAGGTATTAGCAGCTCGTGTTGCTGGTAACGAAGCAACAGATTTCGAGAACATTGATAAGGCTCCAGAAGAGAGAGAGCGTGGTATCACAATTTCTACAGCTCACGTTGAGTATGAGACAGAGAAGAGACATTACGCACACGTTGACTGTCCTGGACATGCTGACTACGTAAAGAACATGATCACTGGTGCAGCTCAGATGGATGGTGCTATCCTTGTTGTTGCTGCTACTGATGGTGTTATGGCTCAGACAAAGGAGCACATCCTCCTTTCTCGTCAGGTAGGTGTACCTTACATCATCGTTTTCTTAAACAAGTGCGATATGGTAGACGATCCAGAACTTATCGAGTTAGTAGAGATGGAAGTTACCGAGCAGCTTGAAGAGTATGGTTTCAATGATTGCCCAATCATCAAGGGTTCTGCTTTAAAGGCTCTTGAAGATCCTAACGGAGAGTGGGGAGACAAGATCATGGAGCTTATGGATACTGTTGATTCTTATATCCCAGATCCAGAGCGTGATACAGATAAGCCATTCCTTATGCCAGTAGAGGACGTATTCACAATCACAGGTCGTGGTACTGTTGCAACTGGTAGAGTAGAGCGTGGTACATTACATCTGAACGACGAACTTGAAATCCTTGGTGTTAAGGAAGATGTTCTTAAGACAGTTGTAACTGGTATCGAGATGTTCCGTAAGCAGTTAGACGAGGCTATGGCTGGTGATAACATCGGTGCATTACTTCGTGGTGTAAACCGTGACCAGATCGTTCGTGGACAGGTTCTTGCTAAGCCAGGTACTGTAACTTGCCATCACAAGTTCACAGCTCAGGTTTACGTATTAACAAAGGACGAAGGTGGACGTCATACTCCATTCTTCAACAACTACAGACCACAGTTCTACTTCAGAACAACTGATGTTACTGGTGTTTGTGAGCTTCCAGCTGGTACAGAAATGTGCATGCCTGGTGATAACGTAGAAATGACAGTTGAACTTATCCATAACGTAGCTATGGAGCAGGGTCTTCGTTTCGCTATCCGTGAGGGTGGTAGAACAGTTGGTTCTGGTGCTGTTGCAACTATCATTGAATAATTGTTATTTAATACAGTAATTTTAAGGGTTTCCGAGATTCCTCGGAAGCCCTTTTTTTTATAAAAAAGTACCACTACATATAGTAGCGGTACTAAAATGGTACGATTTTATTTATTTTGTTCTATATTCTGCATAATTTTTTCTCGTTTTGAATCTTTTTTTGATGTGTTTAAAAAGGAAATATAATTGAACAAATCATTTCTCCCTTCATCTGATAGAGTAAAAAAATTACATAATAATTGATCAATTTTTGGAAAGTCCTGATAGTCAAATAGATTAAGGACAGAATCCAATCTATATTTTTCATAGCTATTTTTGTTTACCTGTGTAAGTAGTCCGCCAAATTCAGATATTAATTTAGGTAGTGTTTCACCTACGTCATAGGGGTTGATTTTACATATTTCTGAAACATCAATATCCAAGATTGATGCTATTCGGATTGCGTGGTCGTAACGAATAGAAGTATCACGTCTAATTATTGTATATAGGGTGCTTTGGTTAATATTTGCTTTTTTAGATAATTCTTTAACACTCATATTTTTTTCTTTTAATATTTCTTTTAATCGTGCTCCATAGCTCATAATAGTCACCATTTCCTTTAAGGGTGCAAGAGTGCAAGAAGGTATATGTGGGAAATATGCACTCTTGATTTATATATAATAACATAAATTATAAAATTATTCAAATGAATAAAAAATCTTGACAATATTAAATAATTAGAGTAATATAATAAAAAATTATTCAAATGAATAAAAAGATACAACAAAGAATAATAGAAAGGAAATAATATATGGGATATATGATGAATGCACAAGAATGTGCTAATGAATTAGGGATAAGTAAGCCACATGCCTACAAGCTGATTAAACAAATGAATGAAGAATTATCTAAAAACGGCTATATTATTATAAATGGTAGAGTGCCTCGAAATTATTTTTATGAAAGATTTTATCATGATAGCAAGGAAAAAAGATATGCCAGCGTATAAAGAAAAAAATAAAAATGCGTGGTATGTATCTTTTTATTATTTAAATTGGAGTGGCGAAAGAAAAAGGTGTCATAAAAGAGGATTTTCTACAAAACGAGAAGCTATTGAATATGAAAATACGTTTAAAGAAAAAAATAATAAATCATTAAGTATGAATTTTGAAGATTTCATCGATATTTATTTTGCAGATAAAGAGCACGAATTAAAAGAGAGAACAATTAATTCAAAGAAATATATGATAAATAGACATATCATACCATTTTTTAAGGGTAGGAAGATTAATGAAATACATGCAAGTGATATAATAAAATGGCAGAATAAAATAATAAAGCAAGGTTATTCTGAATGCTATAATAGAATGCTTAATAATCAGATAAATGCGATATTTAATCATGCATCAATTATATATGATTTAAAATCTAATCCGTGCAAAAAAACTAAGAGAATAGGAAAGCCAAGTAAAAAAGGTGTTGAATTTTGGACAAAATCTGAATATGATGAATTTATAGGTAAAGTAAATGATGAAAAATATATTGTATTGTACAATTTATTATATTTTTCTGGAATGCGGATAGGGGAAGCATTAGCACTCACAAGCAATGATATTAATTTTGAAACAAATCAAATACATATTACAAAAACATATTGTAAAATTGGTGACAAAGAATTAATAACAACACCGAAGACAGAAGAATCTAATAGAACAATAGACATGCCAGGCTTCGTAATTAGTCAGATTAAAGAATATATAAGTAAATTATATGAATTTTCTGCAAATGAAAGAATATGGGAAATGACAATAAGAGCAGTTGAAATAAAAATGCAGAGAATAATAAAAAAATATAATTTGAAAAAAATAAAACTACATTCGTTAAGGCATTCGCATGTTGCATATCTTATAAGTTTAGGAGTACAACCTATCGTTATAAAAGAAAGAGTAGGTCATACCGATATTAGAATGACACTTAACACATATGGTCATTTATATCCCAACGAACATCGTAAAGTTGCAGATATGTTAGATAAAAACGAAAAAAATAAGGTATAAAATTATTGGCGTAATCTTATACCTTTAAACCAGAATAATCTTGTTTGTTCATTAAAAATATAGCATAGATTATTCGCAAAATCAAATATAAAATGAGGATAATGTATGTCAGAGTTGAAATTAATAACAATGGATAGTATACAAGTTAAAGAAATTGATTGGTTATGGTATCCGTATATACCAATGGGAAAAATCACAATAATAGAAGGAGACCCAGGACAGGGAAAAACATCATTAGTTTTGAAAATAGCGGCAATTCTATCTAATGGTGGAATATTAATGGGAGATACAGAAAAGAGAGATGCGATAAACATAATATATCAAACGGCTGAGGATGGATTATCAGATACAATAAAGCCAAGATTAATAAAAGAAAATGCTGATTGCAATAGGATATATATAATAGATGAAAGTAAAACACCATTATCTATGAATGATTCAAGGCTTGAAGAAGCTATAATAAAGACAAAAGCTCAATTAATTATATTAGATCCTATACAGGCGTATATAGGCGCAAATGTAGATATGCATAGAGCTAATGAAGTTCGTCCTATATTTAAAAAATTATCAGAAATAGCAGAAAAGTATAATTGCGCTGTTATTTTAATTGGACATATGAATAAGGCATCCATGTCTAAATCTACGTACAGAGGTTTAGGGACAATAGATATACAAGCTGCTGCGCGTTCGGTTCTTATTGTAGGTAGAATGAGAGAAAATCCAGAAACAAGAATAATGGTGCAGGACAAAAATAGTTTGGCAAAAGAAGGAAGGGCGGTTGCATTTAATATAGATGAAGAAAGTGGAGTTGATATTATCGGAGAGACAGATATTACAGTAGATGAATTACTACAGGGTTATTCATCTAATAAGATTAATGTAAAAAAATTTATTGAGGATGAATTGTCTTTGTCTAATGGAGAAGTTAATGCAGATGTTATATTAAGAAATGCGAAAGAGCAGGGAATATCAGAGAGAACGCTAAAAAATTATAAAAAGCAAATGAATATAAAATCATACAAGAGAAAAAATGGTTGGATATGGAAAAAAGCAGAAATCTAGAATATGAGAATAAGATATAATCAAGTCATTAAAGAAATTAAGCCCAAATAAAATATTTAAATAACTACAATATGTATATTGAATCAAAGAAAGGCATATGCTATAATATGCCTAGGCAAAAAAGATATGAGTAGTCCGTAAGGGCAACAAAAAAGCCACGAGTTCGCACCTCGTGGCTTTTTCTATTCCGTTTTGGTAAGGTGGCTTATTCCCTTAGGTTAGTTGCTGATTAATCATTTCTATCTAACCATTTGCAAATGTAGTAGGCAACTACACTTGCCATAATTGAAATGATAAAAGATATGAGTATATCTTCCGTAAGTCAACACCCCCTTTCTTTGCCATTATAGGGGTAGCAACTTGCTTATTATATCAGATTGTTATTCAAAATGGTATAATGAACATTGTCAATTTGTAATATTTTGATAATATATATTATTATATATATTATTATATATATTATTATATATATTATTTTTGAGTGGATAGATATTTACATTTTTAATTCCAAATATATTTAAGGGTTTTAGGGGAATCCCCTAGCAAGACATCAGTTTATCGGTTGGTATTTGTATTACAAATACGTATCTTGCCCTCGCTTTATGCTGCAATTATACATAGAGATATATAATAAAAATGGCAGAGTTGAATAGAAAAATTTAAATTTAAAGCCATTTTATGTTAACAAAATAAGTAAGTAGGAAGTAAATATAAAAATAAAGAACAATAATATATATTATAATATATATTAGAATAATAAAATGAAAATAAAGGGTATTAATATATATTGTAATATATATTAGAATAATAAAGTTAAAAATAAGGAGCAACAATATATATTATAATATATATTAGAATAATAAAGTGTAAAATAAGAACCAATAATATATATTATTATATATATTACAATAATAATGAATGAAATTAATTAAGAGGAATTAAATAAAACAGATGGAGATAAATAATAAATACATTTTTCATATTCATACATATAGATGTGGACATGCATCGAATGAATCAGACGAGGCATATGTGAAAAAGGCTATCGAGTTGGGAGCAGAAAGCATAACATTTACGGATCATACACCATTTCCAGGTGATACATTCACAGGAAGAATGAAATATTGCCAGCTTGATGAATATTTATTATCATTGAGTGATTTGAAACAAAAATATGCCGGGGCGATAGATGTACATATAGGTTTAGAAGTAGAATATATGCCATCATTTAGGGATTATTATAAGGAACTTAAAGAAAATGATAATATTGAACTGATGATATTAGGGCAGCATCATTATGAGATATCAAAGGGAATATACAGTTTTATGGAGAAGCCTGAGCAGGAATATGTTGGATTGGTTGAGGCTATGCTTGAAGGACTTGATATGGGAGTGTTTGATGTTGTAGCTCATCCTGACAGAGCATTTAAGAAAGAAACTGTCTGGTCTGAAAGAATGTCTATATATTCACGGAAATTAATTGAAGCTGCTGGGGATAGTATATATTTGGAAAAAAATTATAGCTCAATGAGAAAAAAAGGTATATATAGAGAAGAATTCTGGAAATTAGTGAATCCCAATACCAAAATTATATACGGATGTGATGCACATTCAACAGAAGAAATGATTATAACGTAGCTAGAAAATAGTATGTTTTTTATTTGCAAATACAGATAAAAAGTGAATGTAAGCATAGAAAAATCAAATAAATAATACATATATTAAGAGTGCAATTATTATAGATGTACATTCTTGCATCCTTGCACTCTTGAACATATGTATAGGTAAATATGGTACTAATATGGTACCATAAAAATAAATAAATGAAATAATACGAATAAGATAAGGTGATATTTATATAACAAATCCAGATAAATAGGGACTTTCACAATAAATCTTTTCTTAAAAAATCCGTGAGGGTGGTAGAACAGTTGGTTCTGGTGCTGTTGCAACAATCATTGAATAATTATCGCGAAAGCAATCGAATAGCTGCCTGAAAAGGCAATGATAATAAAAGGGACTTACGTGCTTGCACGTAGGTCCTTTTTTGGGTTCTTTGTCAAGGGTGGGGGTAAAATCGGTTCTTTGCTCTTATAATTGAAGATAGAGAATAGGAATGTTATAATATACATATACGGTATTGTGAAATTATATTATAAGGAGAGTTATATGCATAAGCTTATTATACTAAGAGGTAATTCGGGAAGTGGCAAGACGACAGTTTCCAAGGAATTACAGAAAAAGTTTGGCAAAAATACTATGTACATATCTCAGGATATGGTAAGAAGACAAATTCTTATGGTCGATGATGGAAATGATACACTGGCTTTGTCTCTTATGAAAGAAATGCTGTCATATGGAAGCAGGAATAGTGAGGTTGTTATATTAGAGGGCATAATGTATGCTGATTGGTATAGAACTTTATTTGTGCAGGCAAAGGAACTGTATCGGGATAATATATATGCATATTATTTTGATATTCCATTTGAAGAAACAGTGAGGCGGCATCAAATGAGAGATAAATGTAATGAATTTGGTGCTGAAGCTATGAGAAAATGGTGGCGGGAGAAGGATTATTCGGACGTGCTGGATGAAAGAACTATTGGGCAGGAATATGATAAAGATAGTATAGTCAATAAAATATATTGTGATGTGATGGGAGTGTAACGATTGATGAAATTAGGAAAGTATCATTTTATTATAGTAGGTTCGGGCTGGCGTTCACTTTATTATGTAAGGATAGCCAAAGCAATGCCGAATGTATTCTGTCTTGATGCAATGTACTGTCGTACACAGGAGAAGGCTGATAAAATGGCAAAGGAATATGATATACATACGACCACCTCAATAGAGGAATGTGTTGCTTATAAACCGGATTTTGCTGTTATAGCAGTCAATAAAGCTAGCATATGTGATGTTTCAATAGAGTGGATGGACAGAGGGATAACGGTGCTTTCGGAAACACCAGCGGCAATAGATATAGAGTCACTTAAGAAATTGTACAGATACCATATGACGGACAATTATAAAGCCAATGAGCCAGAAAATAAATCGGCAAGTGAATGTTTGGATAAGCAGATAGGTAAAATAAATAATAAATCTTTAGAGATATATAATAATACAAAGAAAAAGCAGGTGGTTGCTGAACAATACAGGAGGTATCCATCTAACAGTGCAATGCTTAAGCTTGTGGACAGCGGACTGATAGGCGATGTAAGCTGTGTAAATATATCACTGGCTCACGAATATCATGGATTTAGCCTTATTCGAGCTTATCTTGGCATAAAACCTGATGAAAACTATATTGTGTCAGGTAAAACTTATGAATTCCCGACAACTCAGACATTTACCAGATATGATAAGCTCTTGGACGGTCGGATAGCTGATAAAAAGAGGTGTGTTGCGACATTTGAATTTGAGAGCGGTAAAGTGGCATGGTATGATTTTGACTCTGAACAGTACAGGTCTTCTATCAGAAAAAACACCATAAAGGTGCAGGGTGTAAGAGGTGAGCTTATAGATGATACGGTGTATTACCTTGATAACAATAATGAAGGTCAGTGTCAGAAAATAGTGACAGATGTGAATATAATGCACACCAAAGATACTAATCCTAATCTGTCTACTGTGCGTGAAGTAAAGAAAATATCATTTGGTGAGAATGTACTGTATGAGCCGGAATCAGGGCTGCGTGGGTTGTCAGAGGATGAAACTGCCATAGCTGCTCTTATGATAGATACGGCAAAGTATAGCAGAGGTGAGGGAGAACCACCATATAGCATGGAGGACGCATTTGCAGATGCTTACGCTGCCATACTGCTTAATGAAGCAGTAAGAACTGGAAAGAAAGTAAGGAGTTGCGACATAAATGGTCTTATGTAATATGGTAAATCAGCTTGTTTATAGATGATATGATAAAATAATATAATGCAAATAAAAGCTGGTAACTATAACTGAGCAGATTAAAAATTATGCGAATATCAGGGTAGAGTGCTATGTGGCAGTGGTACCTGTTTAGCATGGACCGAAGCGGATTGTAGACGTGGGAGTGCGGAGCACGGAACAATCTGTATGTATCAAAGTTGGAGGCTTTTGCCCCGACATCATATAATGGGTTATAAAAATTTATATATCTAATACTTAAGAAAGGACATCATCTTATATGCAGAACAATATATTAAAAACAGCCCTTATAGGGGTAGGTAATATGGGGAGGAAGTATGCGGAAATGATAACGGCGGGTGAGGTGCCACATATGAAGCTGACGGCGGTTGTTATCAGGAGAGATGAGCTTATGGAGTGGGGTAAGTCGCTTGTGAATACAGATGGAGAAAAAGTAAAGATATTCAGAAGTGCAGAAGAACTGTTTGCTGCTGAGGCAGAAAATATAAATGTAAATATTATTGGTAATTATATTCAGAAATTAAATGATAAGAAGCCAGAAAAAAGTACTGATAATTGCAAAGGAAATGAAGAAAATACAAATGATTATAAAAATAATAAAGAAGATAATTATAAAATACATACAACTTCGTTATTCGATGCGGTTATAATAGCAACACCACATAAAACCCATAAAGAGCTTGCATTAAAAGCATTTGCACTTAAAAAAGATGTACTGTGTGACAAGCCGGCAGCGGCGGATATAGGTGAAGCACTTGAAATGAATGAGGCTGCCAGTAAGAGTAACAGAATATATGGGATGGTATTTCACCAGAGATTATATCCTAAGTACGTAAAGATTAAGGAAATGATTGATAATAATGAACTTGGAGAGTTAGTGAGAGTGAACCTTATCAATTCAAGGTACTTAAGGACAACGCATTACCATAAGTCAGGTTCGTGGAGAAGCAGCTTTGCAGGCGAGGGCGGAGGTGCGCTTATTAATCAGGGACAGCATATTCTTGATATGTTCCAGTATCTGTTTGGGATGCCACAGAGAATATTTGCGGTAATTCCATTTGGAAAGTACAATAATTTCGCGGTTGATGATGAAGACACAATTATTATGAGTTATGATAATGGGATGACGGCATCATTTGTGCTTACAACAGGCGAGGCGTGTTATGAGGAAAGACTGGAGGTTATAGGAACAAAGGCAAAGCTTCTGCTTGAAGATAACACACTTACTATCACAAGGCATCAGGATGTAAGGGAATATATAAAGACCGAAAATGTTAATTCAAGGGAGAATATGCATTTTACACAGGAAATAATAGAATATGAAAAAGAGCCAGAGCCATATACAAAACTGCTTGAAGGCTTTGTAAAGGCATCGCTTGAACAAAATTCGGATTATCTGGTAGCAAGGGGAGAAGAGGGAATTAACTCACTTATGCTGTGCGCAGGAGCGTATTATTCTGCATGCAGGGGCATACAGGTTGAGCTGCCGTTGGATGCGGATGAATATAGGAAGCTTATGGATGAGCTGATATCTAAGGAACAATAGTTGTTTATTAAGGAATTAGCGTTTTCAACAATTTCATCCTGTGCAACCAGAGCAAAAATCAGGTGATGCAGCTTCTTGGGTAACTATAATAAAAAAGCTGGATGTGTATTATAATACATGTCCAGCTTTTTAAATTAAACTATAAATGAACGAATAAAGAAAAAAAGTACAAAAGCAAGGTACCTTTATTTGTGTATAGATACATTTCAATAGATTACACAAAAAATATGTCTTTGTAGCGCAGACATAATTGTACAATATTTTAAATTCTCTCATTTATAGTTTATTAATACTTTGAATTGTGCGCATACGTCAACAAGCTGATTAACATAATCAGAAATTTTTTTAGTTTATTAATACTCTGAACCATACGCATACGCCAATAAGTTAATTAACATAATCGACAGGTTCTTAATTTATTAATACTCCGAACCGCACCATCTTCCAGAAGCTCCGCAAGGAAGCACAAGTCCGTTGGATGATACAGGAAGTCCGACTTCATTAGAACTGCAATATCCGTCAAAGTCTTTAAGTTCAGTACTTAACATATATGTAAGAACTGCTGGCTGGAGACCTGTTGTGTATGAGTTGATGAGGAAGAATAAAGGCTTGTCACAAAGAAGCTTTGTACAAAGCTTTACAAGTGGATGGATAGCCTCTTCTATCTTCCATATCTCACCCTTAGGCCCTCTGCCGTATGATGGAGGGTCCATGATAATAGCATCATAGTGGTTGCCACGTCTTATTTCTCTCTCAACAAACTTAACACAGTCGTCAACTATCCAGCGGATTGGTTTGTCGATAAGACTGGATGATGTAGCATTTTCCTTGGCCCATGCAATTATACCTTTAGAGGCATCTACATGTGTAACATGGGCACCGGCAGCAGCACATGCAAGAGTTGCGCCGCCTGTGTATGCAAAAAGGTTGAGAACCTTTATCTGTCTTTCATTGTCATTTTCTTTGGCTTTCTTTATAATTCCAGAGAACCAGTCCCAGTTAGCAGCCTGTTCTGGGAATATACCAGTGTGCTTGAAGCTGAATGGCTTTAAGTTAAATGTGAGAGGTACATCAAGGGAAGGACTCTGATAGTTGATAGTCCAGCTCTGTGGAAGGTCAAAGAATTCCCATTCACCGCCGCCTTTAGAACTTCTGTGATAGTGACCGTTCATATGCTTCCATCTTTTATCGTCCTTAGGTGTATCCCATATAACCTGAGGGTCGGGACGGACGAGGATATAATCTCCCCATCGCTCAAGTTTTTCACCGCAGGATGTATCTATAACTTCGTAGTCTTTCCAGTTATCTGCAATAAACATATATTATGTAATTCCTTTCGTTATATAATTGTAGCTGATTATAAAATACTTATATGATGTTGGGGTCAAAAGCCCTCAACTATGATACCTACGAATTGTTCCGTGCTACACACTCCCACAATTCTACCCAATATTCGCATATCGTGGGACTATCATCCCACTTTTATGCGAATATTGGGGCGGGTCACAAGGTCATTCACCCACTTATGAGCAAGCTCATGCGGGTGAATGACCTTTAGACCTTGGTATCCTTATATAAGTATATAACATTCCATATGATAAGGGCAAGGAAATGTTTTTAAGCATGGCTATGCAGGTATTTTTGTGAAAAGCTGGTTATTGTTTGGAACCAGCCACCAAAATGCCATGCATAGCATAGGTTCTGTACAGTAACATATTGTTAAGACAAATTTTATTGAAAAATCCATATTTTTACTGTAACATAAACGGATAAGAAAACATAATAAGGAAGGGGAATATGCATTTGAAGAATATATCTTTTAAGACGGCAAAGAACGATATTATAGCAGGTATTATTGTGGCGCTTGTGTCAATACCTATATCTATGGGATATGCACAGATAGCGGGACTTCCAGCGGCGTATGGTCTGTACGGCTCATTAATTCCTGTGCTTGTGTATGCACTTACAACAAGCTCACCACAGTTTGTATTTGGCGTGGATGCAACTCCGGCAGTGCTTGTCGGCGGAACACTTGCGACACTTGGAATAACGACCGGTTCAGATGAAGCTATGCGACTCGTGCCCGTTATAACGCTTGTGGTTGCGGCGTGGCTTCTTATATTCAGTCTTATAAAGGCTGGAAGGATAGTCAACTACATATCAACTCCGGTTATGGGAGGCTTCATAAGCGGAATTGGAATAACAATTATACTTATGCAGGTTCCTAAGCTGTTTGGTGGGGCGGCAGGCACAGGCGAACTTATAGCACTGCTTCTACATATAGCAGACCAGCTTCAGTACTTTAACGTATTGTCAGCGGTTCTTGGTTTTGGAACAGTTATAATAATTCTTGTATGCAAGAAATATATGCCAAAGTTTCCGATGTCGGTCATGCTTATGGCACTTGGAGCTATGGCAACAGCATTTTTACATATAGACAGATACGGTGTAAGGCTTCTTCCGCACGTTGATGCAGGCTTTCCTAAGATTGTTATTCCTGATATTACATTACTTCGTAATAATACATCTGATATAATTGTTCTCGGACTTACATGCGCGCTTGTCATTATGGCGCAGACATTACTTGCTACTAATAACTATGCTAACAGGTACGGATACAAGGTCGACAATAACAGGGAAGTTCTTGCGTATTCACTTGCCAATGTTGCATCAGCAGTTTCAGGAAGCTGTCCGCTTAACGGAAGTGTATCACGAACGGGTATTGCAGACCAGTTTGGATGCAAGTCACAGCTTATGTCTGTTACGGCGGCGGTAACTATGCTTGTTGTTGTTCTTTTTGCAACACCGCTGCTTGAGTATCTTCCCGTTCCTATACTTACAGGAATAGTCGTTGCGGCACTTATCGGCATAGTTGAGTATAAGCTTGCGGGTAAGCTAAGAAAAGTCAACAGGGCAGAGTTCTTCATATTCCTTGCAGCTATGTTCGGAGTGCTTTTATTTGGAACGATATACGGAGTTATTATAGGTGTTATCTTATCATTTATTGCAGTAATCATAAGAGCAGTTGTTCCTCCTAGGTCATTTCTTGGATGCATACCGGGGCACGAGGGCTTTTATAATCTTAACCGTAATAAGAACGCGCTTGAGATAGAGCATACTCTTTTGTATAGGTTTAGCGGTAATCTTTTCTTTGCAAATATGTCTACATTTTTGCAGGATATTGAAAATGCAATTAAAGACGATACAAAGGTTGTAATAGTTGATGCAAGTGGTATCGGAAGTATAGATATAACGGCAGCAGACAGGCTTGTTTCCTTTAATAAGCTGCTTAAAGATAAAGGGATACATTTCTATATAACAGAGCATGTTGACAATGTTAATGACCAGCTAAGAAAGCTTGGTGCAGGCTGTCTTGTGGAAGAGGGTGTTACGCGAAGAACAATATCACTTGCCCTAAGAGATGCAGGCGTTGACAGACCTTATCCGCTTGTAGGCACACCTGAGCAGACAGAAGTACATAAGGACTTCATAGAGGACAATGAAAGACTTGCTGAGATAGAGTGGGCATTTGGCGAGGATGCATCTGAGTGGCTTGATAAGTTTGCGGTGCAGATGACTGATGATATTACACATATGGAAGAAAACAGTGAACATCTCACGGATAATGTACTTATAGAAGCTGAAAGTAAAAATGCGTGGGGACGTATCGGTCTGTTTGATGAGGATGAGCTTCTTGAAAGAGTTGAGATGCATTTATCAGAGCTTGCACAGAATAACAGTAACGCTGAAGAGTTAGAAGAAAGAATAGAGGAGCGAAGATTAAGACTTGAGTCAAAGATTGCGAAGCTTAATCCGGATGCCCTTACGCATCTTAGACAGCACAGAAAAGAAGTTATGCTGCATTTCAAGGAGAATAATCCTGAGGCGTATAAGCATATGATGGAGCGCAGAATGGAGCATATAAGCAAGCTTGAGAAGGAAAAGCCGGAGCTTGCTGTCAAGATGAAGAAGCTATATAAGCTGGATGATGTTGGTGAAGATTATATAGATGATAAAGCAGTTGATATAATTGATGAAGAATAAGAGAGCAGATAGTTTATATAAATGATAAGCACTTAATTATGATGTAAGTGTCAAAAGAGAACATTATAGAAAGGTTATAGTTGTGAATATATTAAATGTAGAAAAAGTAAGCAAGACATTTGGCGAGAAAGTCCTGCTTGATAATGTCACACTTGGAATAAACAAGGGCGACAAGGTTGGAATTATAGGTGTGAACGGAACTGGAAAGTCGACACTGCTTAAGATAATAGCAGGGATTGAGGAACCGGATGAGGGAAATGTCATAAAAGGAAGAAATGTTACTGTTACATATCTTGCACAGTCACCAGACCATATAAAGGATGAGACTGTTATTTCTTATGTATTAAGAGGAAAGGCGCATGCAAGTGAAGCAGAGGCAAAGGAGATACTTAATAAGCTTGGTATAGGTACATTTGATGCACCTATGGATATGCTGTCAGGCGGACAGAAGAAAAGAGTTGCACTTGCAAAGGCACTTGTAGAGCCAACAGAAGTGCTTATCCTTGATGAGCCGACTAATCATCTTGATAATGATATGGTTGTGTGGCTTGAGCAGTATATTAAGGCGTTTAAGGGCGAGCTTCTTATGGTAACGCATGACAGGTATTTCCTTGACAATGTAACTAACAAGATAGTTGAGATAGACCATGCCGCACTTTATAGTTATGAGTCAAACTATTCCGGTTTCCTTGAGCTTAAGACCGAAAGAGAGCAGATGGAAAGGGCAACCGAAGCTAAGAGGCAGAATACCTTAAGACGTGAGCTTGAGTGGATAAGAAGGGGCTGTCAGGCGCGTTCCACAAAGCAGCAGGCAAGAATAGACCGTTTTGAGGATATGAAGGAGGCCTCCCGTGAGGCAAGGGCTAAGTTTGACAAGAGTCTTATGGATATGAGCTCTGTAAGCAGAAGGCTTGGCAAGAAGACGATAGAGCTTAACAACATAACCAAAGCATATGACGGACATACATACATTAATGATTTTTCGTACATTTTCTTAAGAGATGACCGAATTGGTATAATAGGAAGCAACGGCTGCGGCAAGTCGACACTTATGAAGATAATAACAGGGCAGATACAGCCAGACAGTGGAAATGTTGAGATAGGCGATACAGTACATATAGGTTACTTTATGCAGGAAAATGAGCCGCTTGACGAAAATCAGACTGTGCTTGAGTTTGTAAGAAGCATAGGCGAATATGTGCAGACTGTAGATGGCAAGGCAACGGCAAGCCAGATGTGTGAAAAGTTCTTATTCTCACCTAAGCAGCAGTGGACACCGATAAGAAAGCTGTCCGGAGGAGAGAAGAGAAGACTTTATCTGCTGAGCGTGCTTATGAGTGCGCCAAATGTGCTTATCCTTGATGAGCCGACTAATGACCTTGATATAGAAACTCTTGAAATTCTTGAGGATTATCTCGATGGTTTTGCAGGAATTGTCATAACAGTTTCGCACGACAGATATTTCCTTGACAGAACAGTCGACAGAATATTTGCATTTGAGGCGGGAGGCCACCTTACACAGTATGAGGGAGGCTATTCTGACTATAAGGAAAAATGTGTTTCTTCTATATATAATGTGTCAGGAAATGGAATATCGAAAGGTGCAGCATTGTCAGGTAATGGTTTGGTATCAGGCAGCGGTGCGGCAGCAGGCGGTATGACAGGAAGTAATGGCGATATATCTACGGACGGTACACAGAAAGCTGCATCGGGCAATAAGACACTTACAAGTAAGGAGTATAACAAGTCAAGAAGTGAAAGACTTAAGTTTACTTATAAGGAACAGAAAGAGTATGAAACTATTGACGATGATATAGCAGCGTTAGAAAGTGCTATAGAAAGAATTGATAACGAGATGGCTAAGTGTGCAACTGACTATGGAAAGCTTAACGACCTGTCCAGGGAAAAAGCTGAAAAAGAAAAACAGCTTGAGGAAAAGATGGACAGATGGGTATATCTTAATGACCTCGCAGAAAGGATTGCTAATCAATAAAATTGCATAAATGAGTGTATGGTGGTAACTGTATATAGTTTCTGTGCTCTGCGTGGTTTATAATGTGGCATAAATGTTTATAAATATTCATAAAATAATGCATATTTGTGGATAAAGGGCAGCAAATATGGATAAAAATTTAACCAGAAAAATGTTGCTGAATTGTATTAAAAAAAATACAATAAAATAATATTTTTCTGGTTGATTTTATATTAAGTGTAGTGTATATTAATACTTGCTGTGACATTGATAGCGTAGAAGCGTGAGGTTGCTGCTCATAAGAGCAGGTTTTCCGTGGAGCGAATGTCAAGGCCGGTAAGAGACCGGCGAAGAATCTGGCGACAAGTCACTGTACCTAATATCATCTGCAAGATGCAGAAATGACACGTTGGTAATCGGGATAATCCAACAGGTGATTCTCGATACACGTGGGAGTGTGTACAGTCACCGCTTGTCGTACTTAAACAATAAAGTGCGAAGGAGGCGACTTTTTTTATGGCAAATCAGGTAATAAGAATTACACTGAAAGCTTATGATCATCAGTTAATCGATCAGTCAGCTAAGAAAATCATCGAAACTGCTAAGAAGACAGGAGCAAATGTGAGTGGTCCAGTACCTCTTCCAACAAAGAAGGAAGTAGTTACAATCCTTAGAGCTGTTCACAAGTATAAGGATTCAAGAGAACAGTTTGAACAGAGAACTCATAAGAGACTCATCGATGTATTATCACCATCACAGAAGACTGTAGATGCATTATCTAAGTTAGAGATGCCAGCTGGTGTATTCATCAACCTTAAGGTAATGAACTAATCATTACACATTTTTCATTATTATTTAAGAGCAATAATCCTAAGGGTTTAATATAGAAGTAACACACACGAAAGTGTAGCACAGTGGTGCAGGTTCCACTTATATTAGCTGTTCTAGGATGACAGGATGCGCTTATGACGTATGATTTATGAATATAAAAATTCCGGACTGAAACCGGAAGAAAATCCGCCAGGGTTTTGCTTCCAGATGATGATGCCGGAAACGGCATAATCATCTTGTCCGCTGTAGATTAAACAGGAGGAATATCAATGAAGAAGGCAATTTTAGCTACAAAAGTCGGAATGACTCAAATCTTCAACGAAGACGGTGTTTTAACACCAGTAACTGTTCTTCAGGCTGGTCCTTGTGTTGTTACACAAGTTAAGACAGTAGAAAACGACGGTTACGATGCAGTTCAGGTTGGTTTTGCTGACATTAGAGAAAAGTTAGTAAACAAGCCTGTTAAAGGACATTTTGATAAGGCAGAGGTTCCTTACAAGAGATTCTTAAGAGAATTCAAGTTTGAAAACGCTTCAGAATACTCAGTAAAGGATGAAATCAAAGCTGATATCTTCGCAGCAGGCGATAAGGTAGATGCAACTGCTATTTCAAAGGGTAAAGGTTTCCAGGGCGCAATCAAGAGATTAGGCCAGTCAAGAGGACCTATGGCTCATGGTTCTAAGTTCCACAGACATCAGGGTTCAAACGGATCAGCAACAACACCTGGTAGAGTATTCAAGGGAAAAGGAATGCCTGGACATATGGGTTCTAAGAGAATCACAATCCAGAATCTTGAAGTAGTAAGAGTTGATGTTGAAAACAACGTAATCTTAGTTAAGGGTGCTGTACCTGGACCTAAGAAATCATTAGTAACACTGAAAGAAACAGTAAAGGCTAGCAAGTAGTTTTTGCTAAGGAAGGAGGACCACACAGATGGCAAACGTATCTGTTTACAATATTGAAGGCAAGGAAGTTGGCTCAATCGAATTAAACGATGCAGTGTTTGGTGTTGAAGTTAATGAACATCTTGTACACATGGCAGTAGTTAACCAGCTTGCAAATAATCGTCAGGGAACACAGAGCGCAAAGACACGTTCAGAAGTTTCTGGTGGCGGAAGAAAACCTTGGAGACAGAAGGGAACTGGTCATGCAAGACAGGGTTCTACAAGAGCTCCACAGTGGACAGGCGGCGGTATCGTATTCGCACCAAAGCCAAGAGATTATTCATTCAAGATGAATAAGAAGGAAAAGAGAATCGCTCTTCTTTCTGCTTTATCTTCAAAGGTTGCAGAAAGCAAGATCGTTGTACTTGACGAGTTCAAGTTAGATGAAATCAAGACAAAGAAGTTCGTAGAAGTTATGAACAACTTAAAGGTTGAGAACGCATTAGTAGTTCTTGAAGGCGAGAATAAGAACGTAGTTCTTTCAGGAAGAAACATTCCTTCAGTTAAGGTTACAGCTACTAACGAAATCAACACATATGATGTTCTTAAGTACACAACATTAGTTGTTACTAAGGCAGCTGTAGAGAAATTAGAGGAGGTGTATGCATAATGGCAAACGTACAGTATTATGATGTAATCCTCAAGCCTGTAATCACAGAGAAGTCTATGGCTGATATGGCAGATAAGAAGTATACATTCTTAGTTCATACAGATGCTAACAAGACAATGATTAAGGATGCTGTTGAGAAGATGTTCGAAGGAACTAAGGTTGCTTCAGTTAACACAATGAATCTTGATGGCAAGAAGAAGAGAAGAGGCAGAACAGCTGGTACAACTTCTAAGACTAAGAAGGCAATTGTACAGTTAACAGCTGACAGCAAGGAAATCGAAATCTTTGAAGGCCTTTAATTAGTAGCTTTAAAGTGTAGAAAACAATATTACACAGACTCGAAAGGAGAGAAATAATGGGAATTAAGACATATAACCCATATACACCTTCCAGAAGAAATATGACTGGATCTGATTTCTCAGAGATTACAAAGAGTACTCCAGAGAAGTCATTACTTGCTAAGAAGAGCAAGAATGCTGGTCGTAACAACCAGGGTAAGATTACTGTAAGACACCACGGTGGTGGAAACAGACAGAAGTATAGAATGATTGATTTCAAGAGAAACAAGGAAGGCGTTCCAGCACAGGTTATCGGAATTGAGTACGATCCAAACAGAACAGCTAACATCGCTCTTATCTGCTACGCAGATGGTGAGAAAGCATATATCCTTGCTCCTCAGGGATTAACAGATGGCATGACAGTACAGAATGGTGCTGGTGCAGAAGTCAGAGTAGGTAACTGCTTACCACTTTCAGAGATTCCAGTTGGTACTCAGGTACACAACATTGAATTATATCCAGGTAAGGGTGGACAGCTTGTTCGTTCTGCTGGAAACTCAGCTCAGCTTATGGCTAAGGAAGGCAAGTATGCAACACTTAGATTACCATCAGGCGAGATGAGAATGGTTCCAATTATCTGCCGCGCAACAATCGGTGTTGTAGGTAATGGAGATCACAACCTTATTAATCTTGGTAAGGCTGGACGTAAGAGACATATGGGTATCAGACCTACAGTTCGTGGTTCTGTTATGAACCCTAACGACCATCCACACGGTGGTGGTGAAGGTAGAGCACCAGTTGGTCGTCCAAGCCCAATGACACCTTGGGGCAAGCCAGCTATGGGTCTTAAGACTCGTAAGGCTAAGAAGGCTTCAAACAAGCTTATCGTAAGAAGAAGAAACGGAAAGGCTATTAAGTAATTAGCCTGCAATCGTAACTATTATTATTCACGAAGATTATAAGGAGGTTTCAACCTATGGCTCGATCACTTAAAAAGGGAGCATTTGCAGACGAAAGCTTACTTAAGAAAGTTGATGCTTTAAATGCTGCAAACGACAAACAGGTTATTAAGACTTGGTCTCGTCGTTCAACAATTTATCCTCAGTTTGTAGGTCATACAATCGCTGTTCATGATGGTAGAAAGCATGTGCCTGTATATGTTACAGAGGATATGGTTGGTCATAAGCTCGGTGAGTTCGTTGCAACAAGAACTTACAGAGGACACGGCAAAGACGAAAAGAAGAGTAGATAATTTGAATTTTTGAAAGGAGGTTTAATCCATGGCTAACGGACATAGATCCCAGATTAAACGTGAAAGAAACGCTGTTAAGGATACAAGACCAAGCGCAAAGTTATCTTACGCTAGAGTATCTGTTCAGAAGGCTTGTTTCGTATTAGATGCTATCAGAGGCAAGAGCCTTGATGAAGCACTTGCAATTGTTATGTACAATCCAAGATATGCATCATCTATTATAGAGAAGTTATTAAAGTCAGCAGCAGCTAATGCTGAGAACAATAACGGTATGGACCCAAGTAAGTTATATGTAGAAGAGTGCTACGCTAACAAGGGACCAACAATGAAGAGAGTACATCCAAGAGCACAGGGTAGAGCTTACAGAATCGAAAAGAGAATGAGCCACATCACTGTTGTTTTAAATGAAAGATAATTATTTTCTAAGAGATAGAAAGGAGTCTTTATGGGACAGAAAGTTAATCCTCATGGTTTAAGAGTCGGCGTAATCAAAGACTGGGATGCAAAGTGGTATGCAGAAGACGATTTCGCTGATAACCTTGTAGAAGATTATAACATTAGAAAATTCCTCAAGAATAAGTTATATGCTGCAGGAATTTCAAAGATTGAAACAGAGAGAGCTTCAGACAGATTAAAGATCGTTATTCATACAGCTAAGCCTGGTATCGTAATCGGTAAGGGTGGTGCTGAAATCGAGAACTTAAAGAAGCAGGTAGAGAAGTTAACATCTGCTAAGAAGTTAAGCATTGATATCAAGGAAGTTAAGAGACCTGATAAGGATGCTCAGCTTGTTGCAGAGAACATCGCTCAGCAGTTAGAGAACCGTATCTCTTTCAGAAGAGCTATGAAGTCTTGCATGGGCAGAACAATGAAGCAGGGAGCTAAGGGTATCAAGACATCTTGCTCAGGACGTCTCGGTGGAGCTGATATGGCTCGTACAGAGTTCTATAGCGAGGGTACAATTCCTCTTCAGACACTTCGTGCAGATATCGACTATGGATTTGCAGAAGCAGATACAACTTATGGCAAGGTTGGTGTTAAGGTTTGGATCTACGAAGGTGAGGTTCTTCCTACAAAGAATAATGCCAACGCTAACGTAGAAAAGGAAGGGAGCGATAAGTAATGTTACTACCTAAGAGAGTTAAACATCGTAGACA
>OGEK01000741.1_pt1 | contig 30950 bp, 29 predicted proteins | sample 1570641 | NCBI WGS metagenome assembly OGEK01 (sample SAMEA2582136, study PRJEB24529) | metagenome | biome: Human gut stool | place: China | collected 2011
GTTTAGCAAGCTGGATTCTTGCAGAATAAACAGCTGGGATTGTTCCATTTCCTTTCAGTCCCATACCAAGAGCCTCTGTCAGACAGTTCATACTGTTTGCTGTATACATACCGGAACAGGATCCGCAAGTCGGACATGCTTTATTCTCAAATTCGCAAATATCTTCGTCGTTCATCTTTCCTGCTGCATAAGAACCTACTGCCTCAAACATACTGGAAAGACTTGTTTTGCTTCCCTTTACATGTCCTGCAAGCATCGGTCCTCCGCTTACAAATACTGTCGGTACATTCACACGGGCAGCTGCCATCAGAAGTCCCGGTACATTCTTGTCACAGTTTGGAATCATTACAAGTCCGTCAAACTGATGAGCCATAGCAAGAGCTTCTGTAGAATCTGCGATCAGATCTCTTGTTACAAGAGAATATTTCATACCGATATGTCCCATAGCAATACCATCACAAACAGCAATTGCAGGAACCATGATTGGTGTTCCTCCGGCCATTGCCACGCCAAGTTTAACGGCTTCTGTGATCTTATCCAGATTCATGTGTCCCGGTACAATCTCATTATAAGAACTTACAACACCGATCAATGGACGATCTAATTCCTCCTCTGTAAGTCCCAGTGCATTAAACAGAGAACGATGTGGTGCCTGCTGAATTCCTTTTTTAACTGTATCACTTCTCATTTTAAAATCCTCTCTTTCTGTAACAACTGCTAATTACTTAATATATTCGCAGATCTTATCTCCCATCTGGGCCGTTCCGATCTGTTCTTTTCCTTCAGACATAATGTCGATTGTACGGTATCCATCTTTTAATACTGCTGCAACAGCATTTTCAATCGCATCTGCCTCTTTATCAAGATCAAATGAAAATCTCAGCATCATTGCTGCTGAAAGAATTGTTGCGATCGGGTTTGCGATTCCCTTTCCGGCGATATCCGGTGCTGAACCGCCACTTGGTTCATACAGACCGAATTTTGTATCGTTCAGACTTGCACTTGCAAGCATTCCGATAGAACCTGTCACCATACTTGCTTCATCAGATAAAATATCTCCAAACATGTTCTCTGTCAGGACAACGTCAAACTGTGCCGGATCTTTCACAAGCTGCATTGCACAATTGTCTACAAGCATATGTTCTAATGTAACTTCCGGATAGTCCTTCGCTACCTCCTCAACAACTTTTCTCCAAAGTCTGGAAGAGTCAAGTACATTCGCTTTATCAACACTTGTAACTTTCTTATTTCTCTTCATTGCAATGTCAAAACCACGTTTTGCGATTCTGCGGATCTCATTTTCATTGTATGTAAGTTCATCTTTTGCAGTAAGGACACCATCAATCTCCTCTGTACTGCGTTTTCCGAAATAAAGACCGCCCGTCAGTTCACGCATGATCATAAGATCAAATCCTCTGTCTGCAATCTCTTTCTTTAAAGGACACGCACCTTTCAATTCATCATAGAGAACTGCCGGTCTTAAGTTAGCAAAAAGGTTCAGTCCCTTTCTAAGCTGTAACAGACCTGCTTCCGGACGTTTTGATGGTTCGAGCTGATACCATGGAGAAGTCTTCGCATCACCGCCAATGGAACCCATAAGGACTGCGTCACTGTCCTTTGCCAGCTGAAGCGTCTCTTCTGTAAGTGGCACTCCGTTCACATCAATTGATGCTCCTCCCATCAGAAGCTGCGTATAGGAAATCGAATGACCATAAACTTTCGCTGTCTGATCCAAAACTTTCATTGCCTCGTCTACGATCTCAGGGCCAATTCCATCTCCCTTGATTACTCCAATTTTCATTTCCATATCTAACTCATCCTTCCAAAATGTAAAAATCTTTTTTTATCATACCGCATTTTTTTCACTGTTTCAAGTATTTCGGATGAAAAAATAGAGGGCACTCTGTATTTTTATTGAAAATTGTATTTTTCGGGCACATTTTATGTAAAATAAAAGACCAAAAGGAATCACTCCCTCTGGTCTTTATCTGCATCTTATTCTGCACCCGGCTTCTCAATCTGAGCGATTGCAGCCTTCTGCATAGGAATACGGCAATTCTTGTTATTACCGAACTCAACAATTACATCATCATCTGTGATATCGATGATAACTCCATAAAATCCACTTGTAGTAAGCGCTGTATCTCCAATCTCCATATCAGCGAGCATTGCCTGGATTCTCTTCTGCTCCTTTTTCTGAGGACGCATCAGAAGAAACCACATACCACCGAGGATAACAGCATAAACAACTATAATACCTACTGTTCCCATTGAAATTTCCTCCTGACTATTTGTTAAAGCTATCTGTCCAGTACCTTCAAAATACTAATAGACAATACATCCACTATACACAAAAACAGCTTTTAATTCAAGTCTTTTTCTAATATTCCATGGATATTTTATATGTTTTTATACATTTTTTATATCTTTTGTTCAGAATCTTTATTTCTGTTCCATACCTTCAAGTTTTCTCTTCTTGTATGCCTGGAATTCCCCTGCATCAATCGCATTACGGATCTCTTCCATCATTGTATTATAGAAATACAGATTATGAAGTACACACAGACGCATTCCGAGCATCTCTTTTGCTTTCAAAAGATGTCTGATGTACGCTCTGCTGTAGCTTCTACATGCCGGACAGTTACATCCTTCCTCGATCGGGCGATCATCCAGTTCATACTTGGCATTAAACAGATTCATCTTTCCATGATTTGTATATACATGCCCATGACGTCCGTTTCTTGACGGATATACACAGTCAAAGAAATCCACTCCTCGATCTACTGCCTCCAAAATATTAGCCGGTGTACCAACACCCATCAGATAAGTCGGCTTGTTTTCCGGAAGATGCGGAACCACTGCATCAAGAATACGGTACATCTCTTCGTGGCTCTCTCCTACTGCAAGTCCACCCACTGCATAACCATCCAGATTCAGTTCTGCGATCTGCTGTGCATGTGCAATTCGGATATCCTCATAAATTCCGCCCTGATTAATTCCAAACAGCATCTGATGTGGATTGATCGTATCCGGCAGAGAATTCAGTCTTGCCATCTCATCCTTACAGCGCTTCAGCCAGCGCGTCGTACGCTCTACAGAATTCGTCATATACTTTCTGTCTGCCACACTGGACGGGCACTCATCAAATGCCATCGCAATCGTGGATGCAAGATTAGACTGAATCTGCATGCTCTGTTCCGGTCCCATAAATATCTTATGACCATCAATATGTGAATTAAAGTGAACTCCTTCTTCCTTGATCTTTCTCAACTTTGCAAGGGAAAATACCTGAAATCCGCCGGAATCTGTCAGAATCGGTTTATCCCAGTTCATAAATTTATGAAGTCCTCCGAGTTTCTTCACAACTTCATCTCCCGGACGAACATGAAGATGATATGTATTAGACAACTCCACCTGCGTCTTAATCCCTCTCAGATCATCTGTAGATACTGCTCCTTTGATTGCTGCTGCTGTTCCAACATTCATAAAAACCGGAGTTTCAATTACTCCGTGAACTGTTGTAAAGCGTCCTCTTTTCGCACGCCCGTCTTTCTTTAAAAGTTCATACATAAGCTTTTTCCTCTTCTTTTCTTTTTGGTTTTCAGACTATCAAAGCCTGCCAATAGTTATGGCAGGCTATATTTATCTTTGCATTTCCATTAATTATGTATTATAACAGGTGTTCCCATACTAAGCATTCCGTAAAGACTTGCCGCCTGGTCTAATGGCATATTGATACATCCATGAGAACCATTCGTCTGATAACGGCTTCCTCCAAAGCTTGGATTCCATGTCGCATCGTGGAATCCGATTCCTGTCCAGGTCACACGCATCCAGTATCCTACCTTTGTACGATAACTTGGCTGTCCTGTAGAAGGATTAATTTCTCCGACCAGTGTCTTATCCCTCTTCATCTCAAGAATCGAATAAACTCCTGTCGGTGTCTCTCGCTCCGGTGTAGGAAGTCCTGTAACAACGTCTGTCTCTAATTGTACAGCTCCGTTAACCACATACCACATATGCTGAGCCGGGATATCTACTTCCAGATAAGTCGTTCCCCAATCCTGCGCGTCATGTGTAGCTGCCGTCTGTGCATAAGCAGGTTCTTTCTCGACAACCTCACCTTTCTTAATGCTGTCAACAAGCGCAGTCAGTTCTGCTGCCTCGTCAACTGACCAGCCGTAAGTACCTCCCGAAACGTCTACTGTTTTTCCTCCTGGAGTTGTAATACTTCTTGTCGTTCCAACCGTATCATAAGTCTTTCCAAATTCACGAAGCCACTCTTTCACCTTTGACTCATCAAGCGTTGCATTCATATTATCATCATATGTTACCCAGCCTGAGATCAGATCCTTGTTCACAACCATATTCTGGTTTGTCATCTTATAAGTGATGCTGGCTTTCAGATAATTGTTCATCGCATCACAGGCTTTCTGAACTTCCGGAGACTCTGAAGTGTACTTCGGCATAGCATAGCACTTCTCATCCATCATATTTAATTCACTCTTGAAGTTTGTGATCGCATCCTTCACTTTTGCCTTAAATGTATCCACATCTACTTTCGTACCATAAACTTCAGGTTCAACAACAAAACTGTTCCCATCATACTTTGGATAAGCAGACTGTGGGTCTGTCTGCTCCTGATTCAGAGCCTGTACGGATTCAATCTTTGACTCCAACGCCGCTTCATCATATCCGACCTCAATTGTGACTTCAGCTGAACTTTTTGAGAAAAATGCCTGTGGCCACAAAAATGCATTCTGCTTCTTCAGCGCATCCTCTATATCTGAATTTTCCTTATATACAAGTGAAATATCCGATCCTTCGATTGCATCTGTCATATTATTCTGTTCTATAATTGTCAGTTTATAATCTGCCACCTGATTTTTAATATAATTCTCTACCGCCGCCGCATTCTTACCAGAAAAGTTCTTTCCGTTAATCTGCGTATTAATATAGAAATGACTCATAAAAAAGACTGATATTGCAAGATAAACAATAACAAGACCAGCAATAACACCACCGATAATCATCCAGATCTTCTTGTCAATTGTCTTCTGCTTTTTCTTTCTTCTTACTTTGCGTCTTCTAACTACTTTCTTTTCAGACATTCTAATTCTCACCCTCGTCTTTTGGATTAATACTTCTTTTTGATTCAGACTTCATTATATTACGCTTTTTCCAAAATGTACACCCCAAACTTTCATGAAATACGCACAAATTAAACTGATGTTGAATTGTTAATTCGAACGAAATCTTTTAGAAATACTTTTGTAATTTATTTTTGAAATTCTGTTGAATTCTACAACATTTTAACTTGCGTACACCTCTTTCTTCCTATATAATTGCACTGTACCCTCAGTTATGAAACACAACAATATGTTTCGTATCTGGGGGTATGATACGGAAAAGAATGATATATGATATGCAAAAGAGCATTTTATACACACTTTTTGTATACCTTATTGATACAAACGAAAGGAGTTTTAGATATATTATGAGCGGTTCAACATTTGGCACTTTATTTCGAGTCACTACCTGGGGCGAGTCCCACGGTCCCGGAGTTGGTGTAGTTATAGATGGATGCCCTGCCGGCATCCCTTTATCTGAACAGGATATTCAACAATTTTTAGATCGCCGCAAACCGGGACAGAGTAAATATACAACGAAGCGGAATGAATCTGACTCTGTCGAGATTCTGTCCGGAGTCTTTGAAGGAACTACAACCGGAACTCCTATTTCTCTTCTCGTGCGGAATCAGGATCAGCGTTCCAGAGATTATGGGAATATTGCGACATCTTATCGTCCGGGACACGCAGATTACTGCTTTGATCAGAAATATGGTTTCCGTGATTACCGTGGTGGTGGACGTTCTTCCGGCCGTGAGACGATCGGCCGCGTTGCTGCCGGTGCAATTGCTTCAAAATTACTTGGCGAATTAGGGATTGTGCTGACAACTTATGCAAAATCCATCGGTCCTGTCACTGTAGATGGAGCTGATTATGATTTTACTGAGATTACAAATAACAGTTTTTATCTGCCGAATAAAGATGCTGCCAAAAAGGCTGCTGAATATGTTTCTACTCTTATGGAGCAGATGGATTCCTGCGGCGGTCTGATTGAATGCCGTGTTGACCATCTTCCAGCTGGTCTCGGTGAACCGGTCTTCGATAAACTGGACGCTTTACTTGCACAGGCAATCATGTCTATCGGAGCCGTAAAAGGTGTCGAAATCGGCGACGGCTTTCAGAGTGCCTCTTCTACCGGAAGCACAAACAATGATCCTTTCTGCATGCGACAAGGACAGGTTATGAAAACTTCGAATCATTCCGGCGGAACTTTGGGTGGCATGAGTGATGGTTCTCAATTAATCTTAAGAGCTGCGATCAAGCCAACACCTTCGATCTCTCAGATGCAGCACACTGTAACTAATTCAGGCGAAGAAATCGAACTGTCTATTCACGGACGTCATGATCCAATCATCGTACCGCGCGCAGTTGTTGTTGTGGAAGCAATGACCGCACTCACTCTCGCTGATCTGCTCTTGCGTAATGCAGTCAGCCGGATGAATCAGATAAAACAATTATATACGGAGGATAAAAATGTCTAATAAACTGATCGATATCATAGATATTACCAAATCCTATGACGAAAATGTAATTCTGGATAAATTAAATCTTTATATCCGTGAGAACGAATTTCTCACACTCCTTGGTCCTAGTGGATGTGGAAAAACAACACTGTTACGTATTCTCGGTGGATTTGAGACACCGGACTCCGGTAATATTATTTTTGATGGAAAAAATATCAACAATCTTCCGCCAAACCGTCGTCAGCTGAATACCGTATTCCAGAAATATGCCCTTTTCTCTCATATGTCCATTGCAGAAAATATTGCTTTCGGATTGAAGATCAAAGGTAAATCTAAAGGCTATATCCGCGATAAGATTCATTATGCCTTAAAGCTTGTCAATCTGGAAGGATACGGGGATCGTTCTCCTGACTCCTTAAGTGGTGGTCAGCAGCAGCGAATCGCAATCGCACGTGCGATTGTAAATGAACCAAAGGTTCTTCTTCTTGATGAACCACTTGGTGCATTGGATTTAAAACTTCGCCAGGATATGCAATATGAGCTGATCCGATTAAAAAATGAACTTGGAATTACATTTGTCTATGTAACACACGATCAGGAAGAAGCTCTTACAATGTCTGATACGATTGTCGTTATGAATCAGGGATACATCCAGCAGATCGGCACCCCGGAAGATATTTATAACGAACCGCAAAATGCATTCGTAGCTGATTTTATCGGAGACAGTAATATTATTGCTGCAACCATGCTCGAAGACAAAGTTGTCCGTATGCTCGGTGCTGTCTGGAAATGTGTAGACGTAGGATTTGGTCATAATCTTCCGGTCGATGCTGTAATCCGTCCGGAAGATATTGATCTTGTCAAACCCGGTGAAGGCGTTATTGACGGAATTGTAACAAACTTGATCTTTAAGGGCGTTCACTACGAGATGGAAGTTCTTGCCAACAACTATGAACTTCTCGTACATAGCACAGATATGTTCCCTGTAGGAACTGAAGTCGGAATCAAAGTGGATCCTTTTGACATCCAGATTATGAAAAAACCAGAATCTGAAGATGAGGAGGCACCTGCTGTTGAAGAATAGAAAATTACTTGCCGGGCCTTATCTTTTCTGGTCCGTGTCATTTATTATTATCCCATTGCTCATGATCTTTTATTATGGTCTGACAGATAAAGAAGGGACTTTTACCTGGTCTAACATTGCAATGATGGCTTCGCCTGAAAACCTGAAAGCACTTGGACTTGCACTGTTGCTTTCCCTGGTCAGCACACTGATCTGCCTGGTTCTTGCATATCCTCTCGCAATGATTTTATCTGAAAAAAACATGAACCAGACAAGTCTTATCGTACTGATTTTTATTCTTCCGATGTGGATGAACTTTCTTCTACGTACACTCGCCTGGCAGACATTGCTTGAAAAAAATGGTGTGATCAACAGCATTCTTGCATTCTTCCATCTGCCACAGCAGTCTATCATCAATACGCCGGGGGCTATTGTATTAGGTATGGTATATAACTTCCTGCCTTTTATGGTGCTTCCTATTTATAATGTATTGGCAAAGATTGATAAAGATGTCATTTACGCAGCAAGAGATCTTGGAGCCAATGAATTTCAGACATTTACACAGATCATCTTTCCTTTGAGCATTCCCGGAATTATCAGTGGTATCACCATGGTCTTCGTACCTGCGCTGACGACCTTTGTTATTTCCGACCTTCTCGGTGGAAGCAAGATTCTTCTGATTGGAAACGTGATCGAGCAGGAATTCAAACAGGGAAGCAACTGGCATACCGGTTCCGGTTTATCCCTGGTGCTGATGATCTTCATCATCGCAAGTATGGCTGTAATTGCCAAATATGATAAAAACGGGGAGGGGACAGCATTTTAATGAAAACTATAGCAAAAAAGATCTATCTGGCACTGATCTGCATTATTCTGTATGCACCGATCGTGACTTTGATGGTCCTCTCCTTTAATAATACTAAAACACGTTCCAAATGGGGCGGATTCACCGGAAAATGGTATGTCTCTCTTTTCCAAAACAAAGAGATTATGAATGCATTGTACACAACACTGATCATTGCATTGCTCTCTGCACTGATTGCAACATTGATCGGTACTTGTGCCGCACTTGGCATGCAGGCAATGAATTCAAGAATGCGTACCCTTTTTATGGGAATTACAAACATCCCTATGCTGAATGCAGATATCGTAACCGGAGTATCCCTGATGCTTCTCTTCATTGCATTCCGCTTCACACTTGGATTCAAAACAATCCTTTTGGCACATATTACATTCAACATACCTTATGTCATCTTAAGTGTAATGCCAAAATTAAAACAGACGAACCGTAGAACTTATGAAGCTGCACTGGACCTTGGAGCTTCTCCGGCCTATGCATTCTTCAAAGTAGTACTTCCAGATATTATGCCTGGAATTTTCTCCGGTTTCCTGCTTTCCTTTACAATGTCTCTGGATGACTTTGTGATCACGCATTTCACAAAAGGTCCTGGTATTGATACACTCTCAACCAAGATTTACAGTGAAGTCCGTAAAGGAATCAAGCCTGAAATGTATGCACTTTCAACCATTATGTTTGTTACAGTGCTGTTACTTTTGATTCTGATCAATATGTCACCTGTCGAAAAGAAAAAAGCAGTAAAAGTAAAGCATTTTGGAAAAGCACAAAAATTCGGAAGATTTTTCTTCCAGCGTTTGGTACCTGTTGCTATGGCTGTGCTTATTATCATCGGTGGTTTTATTTACGGAAAGAACGATGTTATCTCCTCACAAGGCCAGGTAATTGTTTATAACTGGGGTGATTATATTGACCCTGATGTTATTGATATGTTTGAAGAAGAAACTGGTATTGATGTAGTATATGAAGAATTTGAGACAAACGAGATCATGTATCCAAAAATTCAGTCGGGAGCGATTGCATACGATGTTGTATGTCCATCTGATTATATGATTCAGAGAATGATTGAGAATAATCTTTTGGAAGAGATTAATTATGACAACATCCCAAACTTGAAATATATCGATCAGAAATATATGGATCTTGCCAAAGGATTTGATCCTGATAATAAATATTCTGTACCTTATCTTTGGGGAACTGTCGGAATCCTTTATAACAAGAAAATGGTAGATGAACCAATTGACAGCTGGGGTGTTCTGTGGGATGAAAAATATAAAGATAGCATCCTTATGCAGGACAGTGTAAGAGATGCCTTTGGTGTCGCTTTAAAATACCTGGGCTATTCATTAAATTCAACAGACTTAGATGAACTTCAGGCTGCCAAAAATCTGCTGATTGAACAGAAACCTCTTGTGCAGGCATATGTTATCGACCAGGTACGTGATAAAATGATTGGAAATGAAGCAGCTCTCGGAGTAATTTATTCCGGCGAAGCACTCTACTGCCAGCAGGAGAATCCAAATCTCGATTACGTGATTCCTAAGGAAGGTTCTAATCTTTGGATTGATTCCTGGGTTATTCCAAAAAACGCAGAGAATAAGGAACATGCAGAAGAATTCATCAACTTCCTCTGTAGACCGGATATTGCAAAAATGAATTTTGAATACATCACTTACTCCATCCCTAACTCTGCCGGGCAGGCATTGATCGAGGATGACTACATGAGAAACAGCACGATTGCATTCCCTGATATTGATCAGTTGAAAAACTGTGAGACGTTTAATTTCCTCGGAGATGAAAATGAGGCGCTGTATAATGAGTTGTGGAGAGAAGTAAAGTCGAAATAAATTTGTATTTGATGCACGTAAACGAGAAGATAGACTCAGGTTCAGTCGATAGCGTTCCTTTTTTACTTCCGTCCGGAATTCTGTATTTAAGTGTTGAATTCGTTCCACGGCAATCCCTTCTGTCCTGGATAATGTAAGTGATGTGGATACTTTATTGTTGAGGACACATTTTAAGGCAGGAGCGGTTCTGAATACACTTTGTTCTAAATGTTAGAAAAAGCCCAAACAGAAATCACTCACGATGCCTGTTTGGGCTTTTTCGTTACATTCATTCAAAGGGATGAAGAGAAGCGGGCCGGTGTCCGATGCAATAAAGTATCCATATCACGCCCTTATCCAACAAAAGTTTTTGCTTCATCACTCAGAATTCAAACATCTAAATACACATTTATACCACAAAATTCATCTTCTGATCGTCGTACTGCACGGAAAATCCTTTTCCTTTGAGGTACTCTTCTACCACCTGATACATCTCATCATATCGTCCTTCGCAGGCACAATTACCAAGTGGTTCGATCCAGAAGGATTGTCTTCCACAAGTGTCCCTGAGATGAATCCGGAAATTCAGATCTTTATCCTTTAGAATCCCATTTAATTCAATTACATCATTAAAAGATACATAACTCATTGTTCATTACCTCCTACAAACATTATTGTCTTATCTTCAAAGTTCTCAGATACTCTTTTTGTTCCGGCGTGATCCGATAGCTTTCGATTGCCTTCTGGATTGTCTTATTATGTGTCCATACGTCCATCTTCTGTTCCTCTAGAAATGGAAGAACCTGATCATACTTTTTGGCAAGTGCTGTTGCGAAATACCATGCCCTGGCCATATTTACATAATACTCTTCTGAACGGATTGCGGCAACCTTCTCCGGATATTCTAACTTAAATTCTTCTTCCAGATAATAGCGCATCAGCATATTGATTCCAAATCGGATCGTATATATATGCTCTGATTCCAGCCATCGATCTATCTTTTTGATATAAGAATTCAGATGATTTTTCACTGTTCTGACGGCCAGAAGATCACAGGTTGCCCAGTTATCTATATGGGGCAGAAAGCGCTCCAGTTCTTCTATACAGAGTTCATAATCTTTCATCTGCTCGATCAGAAGCCCATGCAGATTATTCTCCTCATAGTATTGATGTGGCAGGATCTCAAGAAACTGCTTCGCCTCTTCTGTCTTCCCGAATTTCTTTGCATAAGTTCGAAGTACAGGGACTCTCACTCCTATCACTGATTCTTTCTCTACTGTCGGCATCAGTTTTGCATGAAAATCCCGATATTTTAGATCCTGCATTGTAAAAAGATCCTGCTGCACTTTTTGTATTACTTCTTTTGGAGTCATCTTTATTCACCTGCTTTCTGTTAATTTGCAGTATAGCACACGCTTTATGCAACTGCAAGTATATAGAACAAATGTTCTTCTGTATTTTATTTCTTTTTTTTGCTATACTTATCTACGTACAAAGTTGCTGCTCACACCCACTATGAACAGTAACTAAAAATTCTCTGACTCTTTTGCTGTTACTGTTCACACTATATGTTATCAGCAACACAGATTTGTCAGAGAATATAAGGGAGATAAAAATATGCTGACAGTAATGAAATTTGGCGGAAGCTCCGTGGCCGATTTGGAGCACATCCGCAACGTAGCAAACCGCTGTATCGCAAAGCAGCGCGAAGGCAGCCAGGTTGTTGTTGTCCTGTCTGCTATGGGAAAGACTACAGATAATCTGATTGCAACAGCAAAGCAGATCACAGAACAGCCTTCCCGCAGGGAATTAGATATGCTTCTCACAACCGGTGAACAGGTTTCTGTATCCTTAATGGCAATGACTCTGATTTCCATGGGCGTCAGTGCAGTGTCACTGAATGCATGGCAGGTTCCAATGCATACAACTTCAAATTATCAGAATGCACGATTCAAGAGAATTGATTCTGAGCGTATCCGTAAAGAGCTTGATGCGAACAAGATCGTCATCGTAACCGGATTCCAGGGAATCAATAAGTATGAAGATATCACAACTCTTGGCCGCGGCGGCTCTGACACAACAGCGGTTGCTCTTGCTGCTGAACTCCATGCCGATGTCTGTGAAATTTACACAGATGTAGACGGAGTATATACCGCCGATCCACGCGTTGTTCCAAACGCTCATAAAATGACGGAGATCACTTATGATGAGATGCTTGAGATGGCCTCTCTTGGTGCGAAAGTCCTTCACAGCAGATGTGTAGAAATTGCGAAAAAATACGGTGTAGAACTTCTAGTATGTTCTAGCTTAAACCACAATTCAGGAACAATTGTAAGGGAGAAAACAAAAATGGAAAAAATGTTAATCAGTGGTGTGGCAGCCGATAAAAATGTAGCCAAAATCCGTGTTGCCGGTCTCGGGAACGAGCCTAACAGCACATTCCGTCTTTTAAATCTTTTAGATAAGAATAAACTGAACATTGACGTCATGATCCAGTCTCTTGGTAAAGACGGTACAAAATCTGTATCCTTCACTGTTGCAAAATCGGACATGCTCCGTGCTTTGGATCTGTTAAATGAAAGCAAAGACTATCTTGGCATTAAGAAACTGGATTCTGATGAAAATGTTGCCAAAGTTTCTGTCATTGGTGCCGGTATTCGTTCTCATTCAGGTGTTGCTGCGAAGATGTTCGGTGCACTTGCAAGTATTGATGTCAACACAGAGATGGTTACTACATCTGAGATTCGCATCACTGCTCTGATCGATGAAGCCTATGCAGATCTTGCAGTACGTAAACTGCATGAAACTTTCTTTGATTAAAAGTAAAGCAAATTCAAGCGACAGTAAGGATCAATAATTCCCTGCTGCCGCTTGATTTTTATCTTATTTTCGTTCTGAATTAATTACATTTGTTTTTTATTTTTCACTGCGCATTATGCTTCTTCCTCTAACGGCGCTTTTCCGCGCAAACGTCTGTAATAAACTCTTCCTTTCCCAAGAAGAATCGTAAGATAACGGAGTACCGGCTCTGTTGCAATCGCAAATACAACAAAAAGCATGATACACTTTGTTGTCATTCCGGTAATCGCAAACAGCTGATTCAAATAAATACTACAGAATAATAATCCTGCAATGCATCCGCCAAGAATCCCTGCACGAAGCTTATTCATCGGTGCACTGATCTTATAGAGGATCATAAATCCTACAATTGCCAGAAGCATTGTTGCTGCTGTTGAGATATCCTGCTCTCCTACTCCAAATGTCTTTCCAAAGACAACCAGTGCCCCAACCGCCAATGCATCTGTAAGTGCTGCCGGAAGTGCTTTCAGGAATACATTCGTCAGGAAATGTCCTTTAATGATATTCTTGTTCGGCTCAAGTGCAAGGAAGAATGCCGGAATGCCGATCGTAAACATACTGATCAATGATACCTGTGATGGTTCCAGTGGATACGTAAACATAAATACTACTGAGAACAGACTCAGTAAGAAGGAAAAGATATTCTTGACCAGGAACAGGCTTGCCGATCGCTGGATATTATTTACTACTCTTCTTCCTTCTAAAACAACCTGTGGCATACAGGAAAAGTCTGATTCCAGAAGTACAATCTGAGAAGCCTGTGCTGCCGCATCACTTCCGGATGCCATTGCAATACTACAATCTGCATCTTTCAGTGCAAGCACATCATTCACTCCATCCCCTGTCATTGCAACTGTTTTTCCGGCTTCTTTTAGTGCCTGAACAAACTGTCTCTTCTGATTTGGAGTCACACGTCCAAACACTGTCTTCTCAAGAATCGCTTTCTTAATATCTTCTTCCGTCTCAAGACTTGATGCATCCACATAATTCTCAGCATTTTTAATACCTGCTGTTTTTGCAACTTTGGAAACTGTAACCGGATTATCTCCGGAAATAACTTTCACTTCAACTCCCTGCTCTGCAAAGTACTGGAATGTTTCTTTTGCCGCCTCACGGATTGGATTCGCAAGTAAGATATAGCCCAACGGTGTTACTGGTTCTGTCAGTGCTTTTCCATCAATCTCCGCTGCATAAGTACCAAATACAAGAACACGGGCACCTGTAGATGCAAGCTCTGTGATTTTTTCCTTATGTTGCTCGTAATCATCCAGAAGTACAAATTCCGGCGCTCCAAGAACATATGTCTTATCTTCAAATGTAGCACTGCTGTACTTTGTCGCAGATGAAAATCCTGTCTTGGAAATTGCTTTTGCGCCTGAAGAATGTGTGAAATATTCTTTCATTGCAGCCATTGTGATATTATCGTTTGTCATAGCTGAAACAAAATCTCCGACCATAAGACGAAGAGATCCCATCTTTTCCGTATCGTACTGCTCCGTTGGAATAAGTTCCTGTACTTTCATCGTATTTTCTGTGATCGTACCAGTCTTATCTACACAAAGTACATCAACACGCGCAAGTGTCTCAATACATTTCATATCATGAAGCAATACTTTCTGCTGTGCAAGCCGAATTGAACTGACAGCAAGTGCAACGCTTGCAAGAAGGTAAAGACCCTCCGGAATCATTCCGATCACAGCCGCTACCATTGACGTAACACTTGAATGGAATGATGCATTCTGGAATACCAGAGACTGTGCAACAAGTACGATTCCAATCGGAATGATTGCCACACCGACGCATTTAACCAATTTATCCAGCGAGCGGATCATCTCTGACTGCTCACCATTCTGCATTTCTTTTGCTTCCAGTGTAAGCTTTGAAATATACGAATCTTCACCGACTTTATCAAGTCTTGCATGACATTGACCGGAAATAATAAAACTTCCTGACATCAGCTGATCTCCGGCATGTTTTGTAATCTCATCAGACTCGCCTGTCAGCAGAGATTCATTTACCTGTACTTCACCTGCACAAACCTGTGCATCCGCACATACCTGCGCGCCGGCTTTAAATATGACAATATCATCAACTACCAACTCTTCTGCATCAATCAACGATCTTTTACCATCTCGCACTACAGTCGCTTTCGGTGCATTTAGCATGGTCAGATTATCCAGCACTTTTTTGGCACGCACTTCCTGTATAATACCGATCAACGTATTTGCAATAATAACCGGAAGAAAGGTCAGATCCCGGAAGGATCCAACCAGACATAACAAAATAGTCAGAACAAGAAAGATTAAGTTAAAGTAAGTAAATACATTCTCATGTATAATCTCTTTCGTTGTCTTCGACGGAGGATCGACTGCCCTGTTTACCCAGCCATGAAGTCTGTGCTCCTGCACCTGCTGTGCTGTCAATCCGACTTTATAATCCGGATTGTAACGGGTTGTCGGTATCCGCTTCTCTATTTCTTCTTCAATCTCTGTTTTCTTGTTTCTGCTTCTTGCCATCTGTTACTTCCCTTCTGCTTCTTCCAACGTCTCTGTTCTCGTCAAAATCTGCATAAATTCTTCTCCTGTAATTGTTTCTTTCTCATACAGGTATTTTGCAAGCTCATGAAGTTTCTTCTGGTTTTTCTCCAAAAGATCCATCGCTGTATCATATCCGTGTTTTACGGTATCTACAACCATCTGATCAATATCTGCTGCTGTCTGCGGGGAACAACTTAAACTGCTGTCTCCTCCCAGATATGGATTGTTCTGTGTCTCAAGAGCAACCATACCAAACCGGTCACTCATTCCATAACGCGTGATCATTGCTCTTGCAAGCTTTGTTGCCTGCTCGATATCATTCGATGCGCCTGTTGTGATAGAATTAAAAATCAGTTTTTCTGCGCATCTTCCTCCGGTCAGTGTCGCGATCTTGTTGATCAGCTCTTCCTGTGTCATCAGATTACGTTCTTCTGACTCTACCTGCATTGTATATCCCAAAGCACCTGATGTACGCGGAATGATCGTAATCTTTGTAACCGGTGCTGAATTCGTCTGTAATGCTGCTACCAACGCATGACCGATTTCATGATAAGAAACAATTAATTTTTCCTTGGAAGAAAGTACCTGATTCTTCTTCTGATATCCGGCGATAACCGTTTCAATACTTTCTTCAAGATCTGCCTGCGTTACATATTTACGGTTCTCTCTGACTGCACGCAGTGCCGCTTCATTTACCATATTTGCAAGCTCTGCTCCTGATGCTCCTGATGCAGCTCTTGCGATTGCATTAAAGTCAATGTCATCTCCAAGTCTTACTTTCTTCGCGTGAACTTTCAGAATCTCCTCACGTCCTTTAAGATCCGGAAGTTCCACCGGAATACGGCGGTCAAATCTTCCCGGACGAAGAAGTGCCGGGTCAAGACTGTCCGGTCGGTTCGTTGCGGCAAGGATCACAACACCCTTAGATGCATCGAATCCATCCATCTCTGTCAGTAACTGGTTCAATGTCTGCTCACGCTCATCATTTCCGCCATATCCTGCATTATCTCTCTTTTTACCAATTGTATCAATCTCATCAATAAATACAATACAAGGTGCTTTTTCATTCGCCTGTTTGAAAAGATCACGTACTTTAGAAGCTCCCATACCAACAAACATCTCTACAAATTCCGAACCGGAAATTGAGAAAAATGGTACATTCGCCTCTCCTGCAACTGCTTTTGCAAGCAAAGTTTTACCGGTTCCCGGAGGTCCTACAAGAAGTGCTCCTTTCGGACATACTGCACCGATCTCCGTATATTTCTGCGGGTTATGAAGGAAATCCACAATCTCTGTCAGCAGTTCCTTCGCTTCATCTTCTCCGGCTACATCCTGGAAAGTGATTCCTGTTGTAGATTCCACATAAACCTTCGCATTGCTCTTTCCGAACTGCATGAATGGATTTCCTGCTGCACCTCCACCCATCTTGGCCATCATCTTCTTTGCAAGCCACTGTCCTAATGCCCAGAAGATCAAAAGTGGTAAAATCCATACAAGAAAAAAGCTAAGAAGCGGATTCATCTCCTGCTGTGCGACTCTTCCGAATTCACATCCCGCATCTTCCAGACGATTTACCAGGTTTGGATCATCAAACGTTGTTGTCTCGTAATATTTCGGTTCCTCGCTATTATCTGTAAAATAAATAGTGTCTCCATTCAACTCTACTTTTGATACTTCTTTTCCCTCGACCATAGTAAGAAAAGTTCCATAATCGACTTCTTTCACCTTATTCTTTCCTAGAATATTCGGAAAAAGAAATGTGTTAAGAAGCACGAGAATAATCAAAGCAATCAAATAGTAAAAGATTAATGGCTTCTTTGGTTTCTCGACTTTCTTCATACTGTTGTGCCTCCTATTTTTTTAATTTTGCACGAATTGCCTTTATCGTCTGTATAATCGGAAGATTCAATGCTGCAAGACCATACACAGTAAGTAACTGCGATACTGTCAGTGCCTGCACTTTAAAGATGTTATGCAGTCCAGGGACAGTCACAACAAGCGTGATCAGAATCATTCCAATTACAAAAGCACCGATCAGGTAAATGTTATTAAATACTCTTTTTGTAAATACAACCGGACGATTTGATTTACAGTTAAACCCATGGAACAATCTTGAGCAGCAAAGCGTTGCAAATGCCATTGTACTTGCAAGTAGTGCATTGCCATCTTTGTATCCAATTGTAAATGCGATCATGACCATCGTACAGATTGATAACCCTTCCAGTCCGATATTGATCAAAAAGTCTTTCGTCAAAATGGATTCATTTATCGGTCGTGGTTTTTCTTTCATCACATTTTTTGAATGTGGTTCCAATCCAAGAGCAATTGCTGGAAGACTGTCTGTCAGCAGATTAATGAACAACAGATGAACCGGTGCAAACGGTACCGGAAGTGCCATCAGTGAAGCATAAAGCACTGCCAGGATTGCTCCAAAATTTCCCGAAAGCAGAAACTGAATGGATGCTTTAATATTGCGATATACATTTCTTCCATTCTCTACTGCTTTAATAATCGTCGCAAAATTGTCATCTGTCAAAACCATTGCTGCAGCATCTTTTGACACTTCGCTTCCGGTAATTCCCATCGCCACTCCTATGTCTGCCTGTTTCAGTGCCGGAGCATCATTCACACCATCCCCGGTCATGGATACAATGTTTCCTTTCTCCTGCCATGCACGCACGATACGGATCTTGTGCTCAGGAGAAACTCTTGCATAAACAGAAATCCCTTCAACAAAGTCTTTCAGTTCTTCATCAGACATTTTGTCAATCTCTGCACCCTCACAGGCTTCGGATTCATTTTCAAGAATTCCAATTCTCTTTGCAATGGCAGCAGCTGTCACCTTATGATCTCCTGTAATCATGATCGGACGGATTCCTGCGCATTTGCACTCTTCTACAGCAGCTTTTGACTCTTCTCTCGGCGGATCCATCATTGCGATCAGTCCCAGGAATATCAGATGCTCTTCATCCTCCAGCGTAAGTTCCGTCTCATCTGATACTTCTTTATAAGCAAATGCAAGAACTCGTAATCCCTCTCTTGAGTATTTCTGATTCTGCTCTTCGATTACTCTTCTTGTCTCTTCTGTGATCTCATAAGTCTCCCCTTTCATCTCAACCCAGTCTGTCCGGTTCAAAAGAACATCAACTGCTCCTTTGACAATCATCGTTGGCACTCCGTTTAATGAATGCTTTGTTGCCATCATCTTACGGTCGCTATCGAATGGATTCTCACTTTCTCTTGGATACTTTACTCTGACTTCTTCCGGGTCAAGACCAAGACTGCTTCCTAAATTAATCAGTGCTGTCTCTGTCGGGTCTCCGATCTCTACACCGTCAATATTCGTAGAGTCATTACAAAGAATACTGCTGATAAGGAGTCTGCTCTGAGACGGATTCTGGAGATCGATCTTGTCTGTGGAAACGCTCTGGCCATCTACATAATAATGTTCTACTGTCATCTTATTCTGTGTCAGGGTTCCGGTTTTATCTGAACAGATAATGGATACACTTCCCAAGCCTTCCACTGCCTGCAGCTTTCGAACAATTGCATGCTCTTTCGCCATTTTCTGCGTTCCAAAAGAAAGAACAATTGTAACGATTGAACTCAATGCTTCCGGAATTGCTGCAACGGCAAGCGCAACTGCAAAAAGAAATGCATTTCCAATATTCTCACCGCGAAAAACACTGATTCCAAACAAAATCGCACAAAATACAAGAATTAAAATTGATAATTTCTGCCCAAACTGATCCAGGTTCACCTGCAATGGAGTCTTCTTCTCAGATGTCGTCTTCAGAAGACTTGCAATTTTACCAACTTCTGTATTCATACCAATCTCTGTAACTACAAAAGAACCTCTTCCATACGTGAGAAAGCTTCCGGAATATACCATATTAATACGGTCTCCAAGAGGAACTTCGTCCTGTTCAATCACATCTGTCGTCTTCTCGACACCAAGACTCTCTCCCGTCAATGCACTTTCATCAACCTTCATGCTCGCACATTCCAGAATACGTCCATCTGCAGGAATATAGTCTCCCGCCTCTAACATAATAATGTCTCCAACAGTAACTTCTGCAGACGGAATCGGGACAACCACTCCATCACGAAGAACTTTTGCTTCCGGACCGGATAATTTCTTCAGACTTGCCAGAGATGCCTCTGCCTTTACTGTCTGCACAGTTCCCAGAATTGCATTCATTGTGATCACGATAACAATAACAGCTGCGCTCTCAATATCTCCCATAAATCCCGACGCGATTGCTGCTATAATAAGGATGATCACCAGAAAATCTTTATATTGCTCCAGAAAAATCTGAACTGTTGTCTTCTTTTTTCCTTCCGTCAGTTCATTCGGTCCGTATTTCTTTTGATTTTCACTGACCTGTTCTTTTGTTAATGGTTCTTCCGAGCCATTCACTTCTCTTAAAACTTCTTCTCCCGATAATTGATAATATGCTTTCACTGCCCTTCCTCCTAACTGGTTATTGGTTATTGTTCACTCTTCCTTTGTGACCCATAATCCTGATTCATCTGCAGTGCGAATAAAAAAAGAGACAATTATTGCACCGCTTTTTACATGCAATAAAAGTCTCACTATTTCATCACGATCCGGATGGACTTCTTCCATCGTATTGACGGCTCGCAAACGCTACTTAAAGCGCCAGTTACTCCCTTTTATTAAAATAAACTATACTCATTTTTCCTGATAATGTCAATAAACTTTATTTTCTTTTTAGGAAATTATCCATTTTTTCTCTTGCAGCTCTCGTTTCATCCGCCATCAGTTTATTTCCTATTTTCCGATAATGGTGTACTGAATATATGGAGGTATGTCCCAGTAACTTGGCTATCATCCAGTCATCCACGTGCATTTCTGTCAATTTCTTTCCATAGCAGTGTCTAAAGATATGAGTTCCAAACTTCAGAAATTCACCATTATCATCCCGGATATCTTCTTGGCGTATCATTTTCATAATCTGATTTTGAATCATGCTATATTGATAGGGTTTAGTCGGATCATCTTTTTTTACAAAAATATAAGTTGTTTCTCCATACCGTTCCTTTGTATAATCAATTGCTTTCATAATCAGTTGTGCCACTTCTTCACTGATGGATTTTTCATAAGTGACTGACTTTACCTGGTCAATCCTTATAAAATATCGGTTGTTCCGCATGCTTAAGCAATCCGTTTTTAATGTCAGCGTGTCTGAAATTCTCGTTCCCAGCAACTGGTGGATAATCAATGCCCTGCATATCTGCTCATCCATTTTGAAAATGTGTTCGTTTAATCTTTTGATTTCCGCATCTGAATAAAATTTAAATACATGTCTTGGTGTGCTTGGGAAGTCATTACTCAGAAATAATTCGCTCATGCACTGCCGTTCATATAAATTCCCAACATCTTCTATCACCCTTCGCAGTGCATACAAGTCAGATCTGTAATTTTTCCGTTCATGCACTTCCGTTTTCAGATATATTAGATATTCTTCTATATGCATCCGTTCCAAATCTTGTAGCGATTTGATATTCGGATATTTCTGTTTGAGAAATTTTGAAAACCGCTTTACTGCTATCATTTCACTATGGATTGTTCCTAACGGGGCATATTTCAAATGCATAAAAATCACTTTTTTTACTTCTTCCCGGATATCAGGTTGTACAATTCCAGTAAAATTAAGCGTTTCCGTATTCTTGATCGGATTTCCATGAATAGGAAAATCAAAATTTTTAAGCGTCCATATATCTTTTTCCTGCTCGTCTCGGTCATCCTCTTCTTCCAAAAATTTCAAGAATTTCTTCATATGCTTTACAATGTTAGGAGTTTCAATTCCTACCTTGTCATATGCTGGCCGATATTTTTTACTTGATAAAGCATACCCTTTTTCCAGCATCCATCCTTTTAACATGCGGATGATTTTTTCCTCTTTCCCATATAAATTCTTCCAACCTTCCAGCGATCTCTTCAGATGGCAACCCTTCCAGATTAAAATACCGTTCTGGTTTGATACGCATTTTCTGAAGCTGCTCTTCGGATGCTGATTTGTAACAATCCATCTCATATATGTAAATTCTTTTTTTCATTTTCTATCACCACGTTTCTTAACTTTAATGGTAGAAGCTAAATCATTTTCCGATTTCTTAAAGTAAGTATCACTTGCTTTTTCAATTCTTCTTGGCATGAAGTCCACATACTGTTTTGTCATCTCTTCGGAAAAGTGTCCTAAATAATCCCGGATTGTCTGTATAGAAACATCCTCATCATAAAATTGGGTTGCCAACGTATGTCTATAATCATGGGTTTTGAAGATATAACTGCCATCTACAATTTCATTCTTATCGCAGTATTGCTGAAACTCTTGTCGGAATGTTGTCCCCCTGTACGCTCCACCATCCTTCCCTTTAAAGATATAATCTTTCGGACGAATATGTTCCATCTCTATATATCTACGCATGATTCTATACAACACAATCCGGATATTTGCTTTTGCACTACAGGTAGACAATATGATTTCATTTCCCTTATTGTCTCCAGCGTTCCCTTTTTCTATCTGATAAATTTCACTATCTGCCGGCACCTGTTCACAAACTGTAATCTGATATTTCAGAGTCCTTCCACGCGACAAGTAAACCTCCATATCCATGTGTTCCTAAAAAAATCAATGTCCTGATAATTTTTCAGTACACGAAACATACTTCCATCTTTCATATTACGTCCATAAATTATATTCTTACGATCCGAGCAATCCCGTTCGTTCCGGTAATCTAAAAACTACATCTTTCCCTCTCACTACTGGATATTTCAGCACCCCAGGGATCCTAAGCAATACTACGATGTCCGGATTGATCGCCTGCAAAGCCGCAAAATCCACTGTTACAGTTGTTTGTATGTAGATTTTATATCTTCTGGCTCTTTTGCATTCTTTTTTTTTACCTACGAATCTCCAACCAAAAAGGCAGCAGCATATCAAAACTAATATACTGCCGCCCACACGTTCCTATTTACTTAAATCTCAGTAATCCTATAACTTTACATTTATATGCTGTTTCAAATGAACACATCTTTTTGCAACGTCTGCACTATTTTTCAAACACACGTCTCTTTTTATTACTCAATAAACTTTATACTCTTGGTGTCACTTTCATTTCATTCGTATTTTCTTTTGTCCACACAATTTCTTGTTCCTTTGGAAGAAACTGCTTCATTATCTTTTCTATTTTAGACTCTTCTACATAAAAACAAATAGTTTTATTCTTTTCAGCAGAAACTTCCTTCAATTCCGGAAAAATCTTAAAAATTTCTGCATCAGAAGAAATATCCGCCACGTGTATTTGCATTGCGTAAATATTAAAATCCTGATAATATAGAACCTCCATGGAAGGGAGATTATTTACTATCAGAAATTCTTCTGTAATGGATTCTGTTTCTTCATTTTTACCGTACAAATGATACTTTTCAAAATCCATTTCTGAAACTTCACCTATAATTTTTTTAGTATCCACATCAATCATAATTCCGATTTTGGGCAAAGGCTCTCCAGAACTTTTCCGATACCCTATTTTTTCTAAAATAACGCAGACACAGTTTTTTTGCTGATATAAACATGGTACTAGCTGTTCTTCTGCAATCTGATAATCCTGAAGATACTCTTTCAAAATTCTTTTACAGTCCATTTTCTTCTGAACAGTTCCCATATCTATATCATAAAACAAAAGTTTACAGGTTTCTAATTCTGTATATCGTTCAATGTAGGTTTTGAATTCATTTTGGATTTCGATTTCAATACCTATAACATATTTTCCCGGAAATAAAAAAGGAACCACATCTCTATCTACATCTTCAGGCATAAAGTAGGACCATTCTTCATTTTCATTGTAACTATTCCATTCTTGTCTATTCTTTTTTGTAGAGCAACCTGACAGCAGAAAGGCAAACACAAGAGTCAATGCTATAAATTTCATTCTATTTTTTAACATTTTTTCTTATCTTTTCTCTGTAACTCAATCTGATGTTTCATCAGTTCTAAAGTCTGTTCCACTAATTTTTCAGAAGGTTTATTCTTATCCATTCTTTCTTTATATTTTTCTACCCAGTTTTCTATATTATCCATAACGATCACCTCCCCATCTAATCAACATCATAGTACATATATCCGTTCTCATTTTTGCATTTTTCAAAACTCTTGCCATTTCAAACAAAAGTCCAAACGTATATGTGAATGGTTCTGAATAATTTTTTGAATTCTTAATATTTACTTTTTTATTTGTTTCTACGCTCACATATATTTTTCGTCAAATCTATATCTTTCAAGAGCTTCAGAAATATCAATAACTGTGTTTGCAATTATTTCTCCTTCTTTATAAACAATGGCCACATTCACAGAATGATTCCAAACACATGATGTAATAGAAGTGTTTCGAACCTTTAAATGTATATCACATTTTCTCCAAAAATGAAGTGACAATCCCTTGAAAAATTATTCCAAATAGCCCACATATAGACTACTCCCGGATAATTTTAATCATTACACATATATTTCAATTCATTCTATATAGAATTTAATATGAATTTTTATGCACTTACTTCCGAGCCGCAGTCTATTTTCTCCTTCAGCTTCGCCACCACAACCTTCACAATGCAATACGCTTTTTTCCCTCGTGGAACAATTTCGTGATAAAAAGGTGAGATAATCTTCATACCATTATTCCTTGCCACTTTCATCAATTGCAGATATGCCCCTTCCATATTCGTTTCATAATCATTTTTCACAACAACACTAGTCATGTGTGAAATCATAAGATAACTTCGATAGGTCAGTTTCTTTACGCCTTTATGCCTACTCTCCTTTGCACACAACATGAATTCTATAGACAATTTTTCTTCATCTATTTTATTCAGAGCATAAATTAAATTGCCATCTGCTATCAATCCGGCATTCCGAAACAAACGGTAAAATTCCTCAATACACTTCCCGACATCCGATGGTGCAATATCATCATATCTTTTGGAATATACATTCATATATTGAATACTCTCATACTTGCTCATGCCTGACTCTCCCCTTCTACCGGAACATAAATATCCACTACTTTACCACCAGGAATATTAAAAATGGCATAGAAAACTTCCCTGCTCCATAATTTCTGGCGATTCAACTCTTCCTCAATCTCCTGTGGCACCTCAAGAATCGTTTTTTCCCCCATAAGTCTACGCAGATACACACAATCCTCATAGATAATCTGCCTATAAAATCTCTCCTGCCCTTCTTCCTCAATCCCTTCCGTCCTGTTCACTGATATTAAGAGTTCATAATCTGTATTCTGCACATCTCGATTATGCAGGATAACTGGTCCTGTCATATAAATTCCTTTTTCAAGCAGTTTTTCTTCCAACCGGTGTAACTGGTTCTTGTCAAAGAGATTTTTCTCCTTTGATCGAAATACAGCAATATTTTCCAAATATAAGTTTTTTCTTTGTAGCATTATTCCTCTCCTGTTCCTCATCTTGTTTCAGTCTTACCTTAACATTACTTCTATGCACTTTGCATATCAAACATATCAAAGTTGTATACGGTTTAAATATCAAAATTTATTTAGAAAAAGCCATGCAAAGTAAACAAAAAATATGATGACCACAATGAAAACTATAAACACCAGTTCCACCATATTGGAAGTAATGTCGGTTCTTGTCCTACATTACAAACTTTTAACTCTGCATTCAATCGTAAATTTTTTCATTTTAAACATACTCATTTACAATTCTTTCGCACAAATAGTGGGATTATAGTCGCAACAATTATTTTTCCGCATATCTACATCTTCTTAATAAAATTCATCAATTCTATGCCTTTTTGTATTGTTTGTTTCTACTTTCCACTATTGAATGCTCCGTGCCACTTCTTCTTCTCTCTGCTGAATTATTGTAATCGAAGTGTTGATATTAGATGCATCCTTTGAAAGAAGATTCTTGTAATCTAAGATTAGTTGTAACATCTTATCATAAGTCTCTAGGAAAGCAGCCATTGATGGCACTCTTCCCGTTACTTCCACATTCCTTCCCTGTCCATTCAATGCACTGGCCGCATTTGATAGGTCACCCAACTGTGCCCTAATTTCTGATGATTCTATTGCGATATGTTCCGACATCTTCATCCCTCCTATTAATATCCGAGTGTATCCAGCCAATTTTCCAAATTGTTAATCACAATCTGTATCTGTCCAATAATTCCGTTCTGCTCATACTTTTCGTTCTCGTATCTAGTAATTGCATCATTGACTGCATCTAATGCACTATCCAATTCACTATAATACAGATTATAACCTTCTACTAATCCCGCATCTACAGAACTTGTAAATTCTGTTTTGGTACTTCCCTGCCATTCCACGATATCAGTCCTGTGTACAGTCTTCGCAGTGTTTCTCTGAGTATTTACTTCGACCTTGTTATCTTCTAATATCTTTTTTACCGGTCTCAGGCGCTCAATCTTCTCATTTGCATCGTTAATGATACTTTCTGCCGCTGCTCTATTAGCTTCATACTGCGCAATCTGGTTCTTAATCTGCGCCATCTCCATTGCATTATAAGCTGACATTTTCTTTCTCTCCTCTGACTCTTTCTCCCCTTATACTCCGCCTTCAGTTGTCATTTTTTTCTTTACTAATTTTATATCTTGTTTTATCCTCTTCATCGCCAAATTTCTCCATCAACAACATCCTGATTTCGTCTACATGTTTCATTCTCTCATAAAAATTCATTTTGCCAAACTTACTGTTGTTAAGATATTTTCTCGCTATTTCCGTATTTTTTTCATGCCACGGGATTCCCGCAGCGTTGCCCCCTAAAATCCCTGCCCTTTTCCATAAATACGCATATAGTTCTGTGCTTCTTTCATAATATAGGTCAGACAAAATGATTTCTCCAATCCCTCCGTCCACATACATCAATTTAATTCGTGAATGCATATGATTAGGGGCTGTCCTCAATCCGAAATCAATTGCCACCACCATCTTCTTGTGTAACAACAACCCACCAATCCAGAACCAATTTCTACTTTCTTTTACGTATGGATAGATGGACATTTCTTTAAATTCCTCTACTCCTTGAAAATCTTCATCCACCAACATCTTGTTTAGTTCCGCTTTGCTAAGCATATCTCCAACATAAGGAAGGCAATGATATCTGGGACTTACATACTTCCTCATGGGTGAAAATGTACCAATTGTAGTTATTATAAAAATGATGTAGCCAAACAATATCTGAGAAATTGATTCTTGCTCAGAAAAATAAAGTATCGTACTTATCAATACTGTAAACAAACAGATATTCCATAATAGAAAAACAACAAATTTCTTTAATGGATATCGCCTTTTCCACTCTATTTGTAATATAATGTTCTTTTGTTTTCCATACTTTTCTTTGATTAAAGCACGATCCGCATATGGTCTATACAGTACTCTATAAAAGGCATCGCCAATTACCATGAACATGATTCCGAATGTCAATAACAATATTTTTACCAGTATATATTGATTATTTAATCCTATACGTATATAAACCTCTTGCGAACATATTGCACCAATTATAAACAACTGCATTCCTACAATTACTAATATCGCTCCTGCTTTTCTTTTCACTGTAACTCTCCTTCTCTTCTTTTTCTATAATCCTAATAAATTTCCTACCCGGTCGCAAAAACTATCTACTCCCAGTTTTGTAATATCTACTAGACTGTCTTTTTCCCCATCTCCATCCATATCTTTCACATCCAAATTTGCTATACCGTTAATTGCCCCACCTATTACAAAACCGATAACAGCTCCCGCAACTGTTCCTACTCCTGGAAAAGCAGCCGTTCCAATAGCCATTCCTGCCGCCATTGCTCCTGCACCGGACACAATATCTACTGCTGAATCTGATATTGTGTCCTGTACTGAGTCCGGCGTAATATTTAGATTTCCATAATCATCTATCATATTCTCTGATACATTACTACCCACGGTAACTAGTGTTCCAATTGCGCCTAAAACATGTCCCGCTTTCCCTATCTTGCTTACTTTTTTATATACCTCTGGGCTAAAATCATCCCAAATAGATATTCCTTCTCTAAAGACTCCCCGAGCCATTTTACTAGTCATTGCCGCTCTGCTTCCCCCTGTTTCTGCCAGTGCCTTAATCCTATCTATAGTTTGATTTGGTGTGTCTATTTGCAAATTTTTTATTGCAATACCATCCATACTCCAATTTTTCAAGCTGCTTTTATTGAAGCCTTCTGTTCCTATCTCAACTCCTAATTCCTTTAATACCTTTCCTATTCCCTGCTCATCCCACTTATGTATCGTTCCATTAGCATCCTTAATTCCGTCCATAATCTTACCACTCAGATGTACCTTCCCAGTGTCATCCACTATAAATGTAACGCCGTTTACTAATAACGAAATATCTTTATGGCCAATTGCCGCAGATTTAATTGCATCATATACCGGATTGTCGGTTACAATTCCTAGTTTTTCTAGAATATCATCCAATTCACTTAGGTCTATCTCCATCGACACTTCCTGTAGAATTGGCACATTCTCAATATCTTCCTTCGTATACTTATTACTCGTCTCCATCTGCTGTTTCAGCTTGCTATAAGCTGGATTTAGGACATAACTTCCCGGCACATACGTGGATGCACTCGTGTCAATACCTGTTCTGGACGCTATAATACTCTGAATAGTTTGTATCATCTCGTTGACTGGCTGACAATCATTCTTATGAGTCTCCTCATACTCTCCGATCTGCTGATTCAGGTTCTGTACATACATTATCAACCCACTATAAGAAGAATCAGCTGTGCTTCCATCCGGCTTGGTCACAGATGCTATATCATTGATGCCTGCAATCGCAGAATTCACACTTTCTACCACTTTCTGGAAGTTCCCTTGATTGCTCAAAAGTTTCTCGTACTGGTCTTCGAGGGATGACTGACATAACTCCGCATCCATCTGGGTATCAATGCCCTGATATCCGATAATATACCCCGCTAGCCGCATCACATATTCCTCCAATACCTGCCGGATTCCTTTGATGACTGGCACCTGTACCTCCGTCAAGTAACTCCTTATACTGTCTCCTGTTTCTCCTTGTACAGACATGGTCATCTTTGTGGTTTCCACTGCCTGCTGTACCTGGGTAAGCTGATCCTGCCACTCTTCTATCTGACCAGATATTGTCTCCAGCGCCCGATATAATTCCTCTGTCCTCACATGATAACTGGAACTCATATGTACTCTCTCCTTCGTAAGTTTACCTCTTCCCTTGCTATTTTTCTTATAGGTGTGCAAAGGAATTTATTGTATTACCAATCTTCTGTCAAAATTTCTACCTTTGTAACAATATCTTTTTTTAAATTAATTCTATATACTTTCCACCCAGCAATAAGATTGTCTTCTATTCTGTATTCATATGCTTCTATTTCTTTTGTCCCCTTTTTTGTTTCCGTTTTATTAGGATTTCCAAGTAATGTTTCTATTTCTTCTCTTTTCATTCCTATTACTTCATATTGTTTTTCAAAGCTTTTAATAAATTTATATCTTTTAGAATCAGTACTTGCTTCCCATCTATTAGGCGTAAATTTTTGTTCTTTAGTTTCAAAATATACCGCACATATTCCTATCAAAACTATAAAAAATATTCCATATCCAATTGTTAAAACCACAATTTGTTTCTTTTTATTCACTTATACACTTCTCCTGTTCCAGTTGGTAGTTTTCCATAATCCATTGAACAAATGTTTCCTTCCCTTTTTGGATTTTTTTCTCAATTATAGGATCACTTCCATCTTTAATAAACTCACTTGCAATAGTATCTACCTTCAATATTTCATCTAATTTGATAATTCCGTCACCAATATTTCCACTACCTAAATTAGAAAGAAATTCTGTTTGCCTCTTTGTTTCGCCTGATAGTAGGCCACAATTATACTCATTTATTATATCTAAAACCGAGTCACTATCATCACATTTAATCATACGTTCATAAATATTTATAGCATCTACATCTGATGCAAAATCTCCCCAATCTACTTTTGAATCATCAATTTCCAATCCGTTATTGAAATTCCATCCCCAACGTGTTGAATCTATATCACCTTTAAAACTAATTTCATATTTGGTGTATATCCTTCCATGTTTACTATTAGCCAAATCTACAATTTCTTTCATTGCTTCATCAAGCAAATTATTAGGTTCATAAGAAAATGCGGAATATTGTATCAGCTCATGTGCAAAATCTTTTGTAATCGTTGAAGAATTATATCTAAAAGTATCAGCATTTATGTCACTATATATACTGTCTTCAAACTTAATTCCTGCATCTAATATATCTTGTTCACTAGCACCATGTTGCAAATTAACTAAAACTCTAAAATCTAATATTTCTTGTTCTGATAAACCACTTTTTTCCAATTCTTTTATTGCTTTTTCTAAGCTTAAAGTCCCAGCTGTTATTTGAAAACGTTTTGCATTATAATTAATACAAAGAGGTGCTAAAACGCTAAAAATATAGTGTATTTTTTCCTGAGTTTCCATTTTTAAGCCTGTTTGCCTTTCCAAATTTCTAAATACTTTTGTTATCAAAACACTCTGTTGCTTAGTGAATCCATAATGTGCGTTCATAGTTTCCCACATCTTACTGTCATATACATTTTTTAGATAATTTACATCTTGATTTGGGACTATACCTTCAATTCTATCTTCATTTTTTTCATTGCAGCTTCGTACTGAGCTATGTTCTGAGCTACAAAATTTCCACTTGCTTCATAGCCCATCTGCAGCCTTTGATATGACGGTAGCATTGCAATAGAACCAGCCTGATAATTGGTTACTGATATAGCAGGACTTCCTGTTCTTGCTATCAAAATAGACCTTATAGACTCCAGCATAGAGTTCATATTCTGCGTATCATTTTGATGTGTTTCCTCATAATCACCAATGTCACTGTTTAAAGTTTTAACACGACTTTCCATCAACTGATAAGAAAGTACTAAAGATAAACCTGAAGGTTGGACAACTGAAACAATGTCACTAACATTGGAAATGACGCTATTGATTTCTTCCCTTAAATTTTCAAAGTCTTCCCGTCCATTCTCCAATGCTTTCTGTTGTTCCTCCAATATTTCTTGTGGAATCTCAGCCTCATAAGAAGAATCAATTCCATAATATCCCTCTGCATATA